>Ga0316207_10000262_pt1 | contig 100162 bp, 89 predicted proteins | sample 6weekpyrite_MG_FD_204943 | JGI IMG/M metagenome (GOLD analysis project Ga0316207, IMG submission 204943) | Microbial mat bacterial communities from mineral coupon in-situ incubated in ocean water Damariscotta River, Maine, United States -... | ecosystem: Environmental > Aquatic > Marine >...
ATGATTGGCAAAAGCAAATACTGCAAGCCATGGCTGATATTATTGCTACGGCAATAGAATTAGATCAAAAGCGCACCAGTGAGAATCGTTTGGTGATTGTTGAAGAGCGCGCTGTTATTGCGCGAGAGTTGCATGACTCGCTAGCACAGTCATTATCGTATTTAAAAGTACAAATGAGTTTACTAACCCGTAAAATGCAAAAAAATGCGCCGCAATCCCAAGTAGAAGAAACTATTGAAGATATAAAAGCGGGCTTAAATAGTGCTTATTTGCAGCTGCGAGAACTACTAACTACATTCAGATTGAAACTTGATGATCCCGCTATTGAAAACTCTTTGCAAACCACTATTACTGAATTTAGCGCCAAGTGCCAATATACAATTGACTTTAATTATCAATTACCGCAAAACTACCTAAGTGCTAATCAAGAAATTCACTTATTACAAATAGTGCGGGAAGCATTATCAAACATACATCGTCATGCTAACGCGTCTAAAGCCAGTGTTTCTATTATGCTTGATAACAATAAAGTAAAGGTAAATATTTACGATAATGGTATTGGCTTGCCTGATAATATTAGTGACCATGGGCATTTTGGCTTAGGCATAATGCAAGAGCGGGCAGCATCATTAAATGCCTCTTTACATGTAGAAAATAGAAATGAACAAGGTACCTTAGTGAGTTTTGAGTTTCACCATTAATTGTAGGCGGCTTGTTTTTTTAAGCAAAGTATTCGCGCATTATTTAACAAAAGAATTAGAAAATAAGATATGAAACAAGCAAGTATTTTATTAGTTGATGATCACCCAATGTTACGCAAAGGTGTGGCACAATTAATTTCATTAGAAGACAATCTAAATGTTATCGGTGAAGTGGGCTCAGGTGATGAGGCTATCACTTTTGCGGTGGAGCAGATCCCAGATTTAATTTTACTTGATCTCAATATGAAAGGTTTAAGTGGCATAGAAACTTTAAGTGCATTAAAGCGTGCCAATGTCAGCTCAAAAGTGGTTATTTTCAGTGTTTCAGACAATGAAGCAGATGTTTTACAAGCATTAAAATTTAATGCCGATGGTTATTTGCTTAAAGACAGTGAACCAGAAGTCTTAATAGAGAAAATTAACCATGCCCTTGATGGCGAATTTGTGATTAGTGAACCGTTGACACAAATATTAGCCAAATCTTTACGTCCGCAAAATAAAATCAATGTTTTCGATAGCTTAACTCAACGAGAAACGGAAAACCTTAAATTGATTGCTAGTGGTAAAAGTAACAAAGAAATTGCTCGTAAATTAGGCATTACGGAAGCAACGGTTAAAGTACACAATAAGAATTTGTTTAAAAAACTAGGTTTAAAAAGCCGCGTTGAAGCGGCAATGTGGGCTGTGGAACATAAGGTGAATTGTTAATATTAATTCAAGAAAGTTAATAACTGATCATTAACTTTCTTGATGATTTGATTTTTAAACTATAATAGTTAAAATAGGTGCTATACAATACCCTTTAATTTTATAAGGATATAAGTAAACACATTCATTGGAAGGTACATTAAAATCTACTTGAGAGGCTAAATGTCACATTCATCCACAGAAGTTCAGTTTGATCAATCAGAAATATTATTATCCACTACAGAACTTGATAGCCGAATAAAATACGCTAATCCTGAATTTTGTAACATTGCTGGTTATTCCTTAGAAGAGTTACAAGGGAAAACTCATAATATTGTTAGACATGGTGATATGCCAAAAGCAGCCTTTAAAGACTTATGGCAATATATTCAACGGGGTGATTCATGGATGGGACCAGTTAAAAACCGATGTAAAAATGGTGATTATTATTGGGTAAATGCCTATGTTACACCGATAAAAAATGAACAAGGTCAGGTTCAAGAATACCAATCAGTTCGAACAAAATTAGATAGTGATGTACGCGATAGAGCGGATCAAACATATAAAAAGATAAATCAGGGTAAGTTGCCTAGAGCAGTAAAACTACAAACGGACATGACACTTTGGTTTCAAAGTGTTTTTATATTACTTGCTCTATTTTGCGCAGGTTTAATCATCTTTTCAGCTACTTCATGGTTGATTACAGTACCTATGTTTGTGCTTACTAGTATTTCATCTGTACTTATTATTAATTGGCGAAAACATTATTGTAAATTAATTAGCAGTGCTAAATCCGTTTTTGACAATAACTTAATGAGTTATATATATAGTGGTAATAGTGATGTTGTTGGTAATGTCCAACTGGCTTTGAAAATGCGTCAAGCTGAGTTGAATGCGGTTACCGGTCGGGTAAGCGATGTCTCTTTGCATGTTAGCGATGGTGCTAATAATACTGCTGATGCTACAAATCAAGCAGCAAGCTTATTAGCAGAGCAAAGTGACGAAATAGCACAGGTTGCCACTGCTATGACTGAAATGAGTGCGACGGTTAATGATATTGCTAGAACTGTAGTCGACGCAGCCAAAGCGGCTGAACAAGGCCAGGCCATTAGTCAAGATGGCCAAAAAGATGTTAATGAAACCATTAGTGCTATTGAAAGTTTATCAAGCCAATTAAACGAAGTTGATATAATTATGAATACATTAATTGAAGGAACTACGTCTATTAGCGGAGTGTTAACTGAAATTAGTAGTATTGCCGATCAAACAAATTTACTAGCACTTAATGCCGCAATTGAAGCCGCCAGAGCAGGTGAACAAGGCCGTGGATTTGCAGTTGTAGCTGAAGAAGTTAGAGCACTAGCGCTTAGAACACAGCAATCTACTGAAGAAATAAATAATCAATTGACTAAGTTGCAGTTAGACTCTAATAATGCAGTAAAAGCGATGGAAAAAGGCAATGAACTATCTGATAGTTGCGTGACGCTTTCCAAAAAAACAGGCAACTCTCTTAATCAAATTCATACAGAAATAAGCCAAGTAAGTGACTTAAATATTCAAATATCTACAGCCATTGAAGAGCAAGCCGTAGTGAGCGAAGAGGTGAGTAGGAATATTGAACGTATTAGTGAGCTATCCTCAACTTGCGAACAAGAAGGGAAAAATGCTAACACATTAGTAACTGATTTACTTTCACAACTAGTGAATCAGCAAAGTTTGATAAACCAATTCAAAGCCAAATAGCTTTCCGAGAATCACATGTAACTTATAACTTAATGGAGCTTTTCTATAGAGAAAAGCTCCATTGTGAACTACATTAAACTGTATCTCGCTTTATTTCTTAATTTGGATATATGATGTCGGCATACTTATTTTGGAATTCAATAGCGCTACATATAAGCGAATTTACGTTTGAAGATGTGGAATATATAAAAAACAATTATACCATTTGCACAAAACGCTCTTTACAGGAGTTTGTTTCTCAAGAATTTAATATTACTCACGTTATATTAAACATATCTTTGCTAAAAATTGCCCCTTTAGTAAAAAAAAGACTCCATAAGCTTGATTATGAATACACTGATGTTGAATTTGAATCACTATTGTTTTCAATCAGTAGTTATATTTTTTCACAATGGAATGTTGAGTTACATCGTATAATTACTGGCGTAGAAGGCGCTACGGATAGTTTTACTGAAGATGATTTTGGCGATATAGATTTGTTTTGACTCCCTCAATCTTGCTCTAAAAAGTTATTATCAATAGCCTCTTTCAGCGACTTTTGTTGACGCTCTGCTTGTACCGCTAAGTACATTGCCATCATACATAAAGCTAACACACCATATAAAAGCATAAAAGTGGCGCTGTAAACACCAATAATATCTACGGCTAAACCGAACATTACTGGCAGTGTACAACCACCTAAAGCGCCCACTGCTGCTATTACGCCACCTACGCTGCCCATATGGTTTGGGTAATAATCGTAAATAATTTTATAAACGCTAGCGCGACCAACACCTTGGGCAATACCAATGACAAAAATCAAAAAGGTGAATAGCCAAACATTGACCGCAAAAGAAACTTCAACATCTTTGTCGACACCATGAATGATCATGGTTGTTGGTGGATAACTTAAAAAGAATAAACACACCATGCAAATCCAAAAAGCACTCCAATTAACGGCTCTTGCGCCAAATCTATCAGCAAACCAGCCGCCAACAGCGCGCACCATACTTGAGCTGGTTACAAATAATAATGTTAATGCTAAAGCTTTGGTGAGCGATAGCTCATAAGCCGCCATATAATATTGTGGCAGCCATAGAATAAGTGCTAAAAATGAGCCAAAAACAAAGTAGTAATACAAACCAAATCGCCACACCTGTAAATCTTTAAGTGGCGCCAAATGAAAAGCCAAATCGTGATTTTTCTTTTCTTGATAATATTTACTTATTTCAGGGGCAAATAGTCTAAAAACTATCGCCATACCAAGCATTCCAACGCCATAAATTGGCCCAATGTCTTGCCAACCATAAGCATCAACAATAAATGGTACTAAAACTAAGGTAATAGCAGCACCAGCATTGCCTGCGCCAAATACACCTAAAGCAAACCCTTGTCTTTTAGTATCAAACCAATCCGTAACATAACGAATACCTATGGTAAATGACACACCGCTTAAACCTAAAATAAAACCGAGCAAAATATATTCAGTAAAGGTTTCAACAAAAGGTAAATAGAATAATGGCGGTACGGCTAATAGCATTTGCCAAAAAAATAAATTTCGACAAGAAACTTTTTCTGATAAAAAACCAACCGGCACTCGAAAAATAGCACCGGTAAATATAGGAGCTGCGAGTAATAAACCAAACTCAGTGGCGGTTAAATTTAAGCTAGATTTTAATTCTATGCCTAATATTGAGTACAAAGTCCAGACAGAAAAACAAGCAGCAAATGCTAACGTTGCTAGTATTAATGCTCGATAAGAATGCTTCTGTTGAATGTCCATAGGCTCTCATTTTTACTTGTAAGCTTTGTTTTGATGCATTAATTAAAACAAATTTATAGAAAAAAATCCTTGCTTATTATGGTTTAAAGTAAGAGTTATGGTAAAGAACTCCACTTTGTTGACATAAGTCAATAAAGCTCATTAAGCAAAAGCGCAGAATATACACATTACAATTATATTTAACGCAAGTTATTGCATGTAAAGCATGCAGGAGTTAATACAATGTCACATGAAGGTAAAATGAATCTGCTAAACTTTGCAGATCCGAAAATAAAAACGCTACACGTTACTTGGTTTGCGTTTTTCTTAACATTTGTCGTTTGGTTTTCACATGCCCCTTTATTAGTCTTTATTAAAGAGGCTTTTGATTTATCAAGCGCACAAGTAAAAGCATTAATGATTCTAAACGTAGCATTAACAATACCCGCACGTATTGTTATTGGTATTTTGGTTGACAAGTTTGGCCCACGAATTATTTACTCAGGACTCTTGGTTATTTCATCATTTATTTGTGTTGGTTTTGCCATGGCAGATAGTTTTGAACAACTTGCCTTGTTTAGATTTTTACTCGGTTTTGTTGGCGCTGGTTTTGTTATTGGTATTCGTTTAGTTGGTGAGTGGTTCCCAGCAAAACAAGTCGGTATCGCTGAAGGTATTTATGGCGGCTGGGGTAACTTTGGTAGTGCAGCAGGTGCGATGACCTTACCAACACTTGCTTTAGCGTTTGGTGGTGATGATGGCTGGCGTTATGCCCTTGGTTTAACTGGTGTTATTGCTGGTGTTTACGGTATCTTTTTCTATATTACAGCCCGTAATACTCCTAAAGGTTCAACGTATTTTAAACCGAAAAAATCAGGTGGCTTAGAAGTTACTAGTTGGAAAGATTTCTACTTTTATTTATTTATGAATATTCCTATGTATATCGCACTTGGGGTATTAGCATGGAAATTATCACCTGCAGGCGTAAAACTGTTAACAACAGAAACTATGTACATTATGTGGGTGGCATTAGCTGTTTTATTTGTAATACAAGTGCACTCTATTTGGCGTGTAAATAAAGAAAATTTAACCCACGGTGTTGCTGATATTGAAAAGTATGATTTTAAACAAGTGGCTATTTTAGATGTGTCTTACTTTGTCACTTTTGGCTCAGAGTTAGCTGTAGTGTCAATGTTACCATTATTTTTCTTAGAAACGTTTGAAGGGCTAAGTGCAGTACAAGCGGGTATGTTAGCGTCGGGTTTTGCTTTTATGAACTTAGTTGCTCGTCCAACGGGTGGTTGGTTTAGTGATAAGTTTGGTCGCCGTAAATCATTAATGATTTTAGTTGGCGGTTTGGCTATTGGTTATATGGTGTTAAGTCAAATAACCAGTGCATGGGCAATTCCTTTAGCTGTAGTTGCGACTATGTGTTGTTCGTTCTTTGTACAGGCAGGTGAAGGAGCTGTATTTGCTATTGTACCTTTAGTTAAACGTCGTATGACCGGACAAATTGCTGGTATGGCAGGTGCTTATGGTAATGTTGGTGCGGTAACTTATTTGACAGTATTATCGTTTGTTGATTACTCTACCTTTTTTATGGTAATTGCCGCATCTGCAGGTGTTATCTTCTTAGCAACTATGTTTTTAAATGAACCTAAAGGACATATGGCAGAAGTTAATGCAGATGGCACAGTTGAGTTAATCGACGTAAATTAAATTGCGCGATTAAAAAGCTAAAATATGCGCGAACAAGTCCCCGCCTACGGCACATAAGCGTAGGCGGGAATTTATTCGCGCTTTATTATTGAAAATAAAAAGAAGCCTATATACATGCCAAAAACCAACCAATTACAAGTTGATATCGCTAGCCACTCTATTCAGGGTTTGAAAGATAATAACGAAGATGCGGTTGGTTTTTTAGTACCTGAAGAACAAGAAGTACTGGAAGCAAAAGGCATTGTTTTAGCGGTTGCTGACGGTGTTAGCAGTGCTGAAGCAGGTAAAGAGGCTAGCCACACGGCGATTACCCGTTTTTTAAGTGATTATTATCAAACCCCTGATACTTGGTCGGTTAAACATGCAGGGCAAAAAATTCTCTCAAGTATTAATTTAACCTTATTTAAACGCAGTCATGAGTTTGCTAGCGAAGAAAAGGGGTATTTGACTACCTTTACCGCATTGGTGTTAAAGTCTCGTATTGCGCATTTTTTTCATGCTGGTGATAGTCGCGCCTATTTATTACGCGGTGGTGAATTCAAGCAACTTACCCGCGATCATGTTGCTAGCATTGGCTCGGGGCGCAGCTTTCTTGCCCGTGCAATGGGCATGGATAATTCTATCCAAATAGATTACAGCTCATTCAATTTAGAAGCCGATGACATTTTGTTGGTAACTTCTGATGGTATTCATGATTTTTTATCAAGTGAGAAAATCATTGAGTTAATGTCGGCTAAAACCTCATGCCAAGCACGCATTGAAGCGTTAGTTAGCAGCGCTTTTGACAGTGGTAGTGATGATAATATTAGTGGTTCACTGTGCCAAATAGCCTCGCTGCCTAATGAAAGTTTAGACGATTACAATTCTAAATTAACTCGTTTGCCTTTTCCGCCGCCACTTGATGAAGGAGTTAAACTTGATGGCTATAAAGTACTAAAAGAGTTATTTGCCAGTAGTCGTAGTCAGCTCTATTTAGTTGAGGATACTGATACTGGTGAACAGATGGTGATGAAAACACCCTCAATAAATTTTGAAGAAGACACAGGTTATATTGACAGGTTTATTCAAGAAGAATGGATAGGAAAACGTATTGATAGCGACTATGTTGTTAAAATTATTAAGCAGCAAAGACCACGCACTTGTTTGTATTATTTAATGGAATACGTACATGGTATTTCATTAGATAAATGGATGGAGCAAAATCACTTCCCTAAGCCTAAAGTGGCTTTTAATATTGTTGAGAAAATTGCCAAAGGTTTAGCTGCTTTTCATAAAATGGAAACAATTCATCAAGACTTAAAGCCCGGCAATATATTAATTAGTAAAAACAATCAAGTTAAGGTGGTTGATTTTGGCTCGGTATTTGTTGCTGGCTTGGCAGAAGTTTTCATTCCGCTAGAGCATGAAGGGGTTTTAGGTACTGCTACTTATTCAGATCCTAAATATCTTTTAGGGAAAAATACCGGTATTCAGGGGGATTTATACGCTTTAGCAACTATTACCTATGAAATTTTTACTTCAAAACTGCCTTATGGTGCAAAAATTGAAGAATGCCAAACCGCCTTTGAATATGACAGGTTACGTTATATTTCGGCAAGTGAAGCTAACCCTGTTATTCCCATTTGGTTTGACCGAACATTAGCGCGTGGTGTGAGTTTCGATCTTGAGCAGCGTTACACTAATATTCCTGAGTTTATTCAAGATTTGAAAAAACCAAACCCCAATTATTTACTTGATGATCCCAAGGTTACTAAAAATAAATCTCAAGTACTGTTTTGGCAATTGCTGTCAGGTTTTTGGATTTTAATGTTGGTGCTTGTTGTCGCGTTGTTTACGCAAGGCTAATATCATAACTGCTATTTTATTCGTTATATTTAGTGATTGTGTGATATAAAAACTCATACCTTAAATATAAAAAGAATGCGCAATGGCTAATCTCTTGTTTTTAAAGCTATCTCTCCTGACTTTTTTGTTATCATCTAATTTAGCTTTTGCCAAAAAATCACCAATTCAATTTGAACTAAAAACAACCGTTAACTATCGAGACAGCGAAACTTATCGCTTTCCCATTACTTTTCCTTTTCCACCAGAAGCATTGCCTATTGGGCAAACTAATGCTTTTCAAGAAACTGTTGATGCCGGTCAACAGGTTGAAATATCAAATATTTCATTAAAAGGGGCTTGGAAAATTCAGCCTAAGTGGCAGTTGCTCTTTAAAATCGATGCTATTGATCTTTATGATCGTAACCCAACTTCACAAGATAAAACCGTTGATCTTGATATTTTTATGCTCAGATATGGCAAAAAAGCTATCGCCAAAAGACCAGTAAAAACAATGCAATATTATATGCAAGTAGGTAAGTTTGAAAAATTTGAGCGACAAAATGATAGGCACTTACAAAGCTATGGTTTAGTCAGCACCGCTTTCAACCGCTTTGAAGATGCTGGTATTGAGATAGGCATAGATTTAAGTTCACAGTTTTATGCCAAAGCTAGCTTAACCACGGGAAATCCCGTGTTTATACGTGATCCCAATGCGTTAGCAGGTGATAACGGCATTGATGCACAAATGCCGCCATTTAATAACCCTGATCCAGAATTAAAGTCAGGCATAGTTGTGTTGTACGATGCTGAAATAGAAAAGCTTAACCTTAGCAAAAATCCTGAGATTGGTTTGGCTTTAGGTTACCGCGCCCAAGCAGATGATAGCGATTGGCAGTCAGATTTTATGGTGTGGGGCTATAAACGTGACTTAGCAACAGATCGTAATTTACATGGTACTTTTTATGGTGCGGATATTGATATATTAAATGCTGGCGGTTTTAGTTTGCCATTTAAGGGAGATAAAAAGCGAGATATAGGTTTTAATTATTGGCTATATTGGCAAGAGTTTACTTTATTCGCTCAATACGTCGACCAAGCGTTAGCGGGGCTAAATAGAGTGGGGCAAGAGCTTGAACTAAGTTATCAATTCGCTTTACCATTATCGTTAACGGTTGGTGGCAAACCTTTAGTCAAAAATATTAGCCCTGTATTGCGCTATTCAAATATTGAGACAAACTTTTCGGGTGAAGGTGGTTATCCTGCGCCAAGCGTAAGTTGGGATTGGCAAAAAATCGATATTGGCTTTAATATCGACTTTCCTTATCGAACCAAGTTAACGGTTGAGTACGCTATTAATCGTTTTGAAACTAAACTTGGCTCGGCAAACAATAACGAATTTTTAGTGTCGTTAAATTGGCGTTATCGTTGGTAATAGCGCTTTATAAACGCTAACTTTTTTTATTAAATTTACTGCGAAATTTATCTAGGTTAATTAAAAACCAACAGTTTAGACCTACCATTAAACCCACAAATGAAAATAACTGTAACGTTAAATAGAATTCATTTCCTTGACTGAAAGGCCATATAAGTAACATGGGAATATCGGCAACAAATATTGAGCCAAAGACAATAGTAAAAAAATTAACTTGTCTTCGTCTTTTGAGCATTCCCCAAAATTTGCCACCGATAAAGAACATGTAAATATAGGCAACGGGAATTGCAGCCATTGTTAAACCAATAAACAGTTTGATAAACGCTAGTATGCCACCGTCCATATTGAACCCGGGCACATCTAAAATGTAAGCATAAAAGGTGAAAGCAAAGGGGGTTATCAATGGCGCCAATGCTAACGCTTTATTTTCAGTCATTATTTTTTGCTATTCTCTTTTCAAAATAGAAATTAATGTACAGAGTAGCCATCTTCAGCAATAAGGTTTTGTGCTTTTTCAATATCTAATTGCTCAATAGGCGCGGCTAAATAATAAGGAAGCTCTACCGCTTGCTCACTTAATTTCACCATCTTTCCTTCGATCAAACGTTCGATAACTGATTCAAGAGTATCGTTTAAACTTGTTGGTATTTGCTGGTATTGCTTTGCCATATAATCAATTAACTCTTGCAAGGTATGCTTACCATCGGCAAGGGAAATTACTACACCAAACCATGCTTCTAACTCAGTTGTCTCTTGTGGGTTATTAATGTCAGCAAGGGCAACAATGCCAGCTTTGCGAGTAAATACTACGGTGCGATAAAAGTATTGTGATTTGTCCAAAATAAATCTCTTTTTCATTTTCAATGAAGACTAAGGTTACTTTAGCATAAACAATACTTGTAAAGACTGATCTAGATTAAAGGGATTAGAAAAATTATCTTTATAATATCTCTTATGAAAATAACACTCCAACAAGCTAGAGTTTCGGCAAAAGTTTCTTTTTTTGCCTTGTTTCTCTTTGCGCCATTACTGAATATATTTCGATTCGATCTCGATTTAGGGCATTTTATTATTTTCGGCCAAGCATGGACTATTAACATAGATTCTATATTGCACGGTGGTGGCGATAGTGTTGATGCCGCTATCAAAATTTTTACCCGAGTATTATTACCAGGTATGGCTTTTGTTGCTATTACTGGCGGGCTTATTTGGAAGTATGGTCGTATTTATTGTGGCTGGCTATGTCCCCACTTTTCTGTTGTTGAAGTAATAAACGACCTTATGCTCAAGCAGCTTAATCGTGTGACTATTTGGGAAAAAGCGAGTAAGAAAAGTAACGGTGTACTGCCTAAGTTAATTGTTTTTATCGCAGCTATTAGCATGGCTTTTGTTTGGGCAGTTGGTTTACTCAGCTATTTGCTTGATCCAACTATGTTACTTTCTGGCTTGGCTAATGTTGACTTAGGTTTTGGCGCCAGCCTTTTTATTATTGTCGCTACCATAGTTTTTACTGCTGATTTTATTTTTGCCCGCCATGTTTTTTGTAAATATGGCTGCGCTTTAGGTTTATTTCAAAGCTTGATTTGGATGGCAAATAATAAAGCCATGGTGATTAAATTTGACCGAGCGCGCGCTAAAGTTTGCAGAGAGTGTGAGTCATACAATAAGCACAAACCTTGTGACCAAGCTTGCCCTATGCGCTTACCTACTCGCAACATGAAACGGGCAAAGTTTACCTGTACGCAATGTGTGCAATGTGTTTCTGCTTGCAACGAAGTGCAAAAAGATAATCCAGACGGCGGTTTACTAAAATGGGTTAATGGCGATGAAGCGGTTGACGTTGATAGACCTGCGAGTAAATACAAAGATAAAGAAATAAATATTAAAGAAGTGACTTAGCAGAAAAAATAAGCGTAGTGTTTAAACCACCAAATGCAAAAGAGTTACACATGGCATGCTGTATTGGCGAACTTACCGCTTTATTAATGGTGTAATTTAAATCACAAACGCTATCGGCTTTGGTGAAATTTTTTGTCGGTGGTACTTGTTGTTTTTGTAATGCAAGCAGCGTTGCGATACATTCAATCACACTCCCTGCGCCCAAAACATGACCATGGCTTGATTTAGTCGAAGATACGTATAATTGCTGAGCATGCCCTTGAAAAACATTTTTTATGGCTTGGGTTTCTGTCAGATCATTTTGAATAGTGCCTGAGCCATGAGCATTAATGTACTGTATGGATTCAGCTGCTAAATTAGCATCTTGCAGGGCTGAATTCATCGCTTGTTCCGCGCCTTCACAAAGTGGCTGTACAATACTGTGAGCGTCAGAACTCATGCCAACGCCGGTTACTTGTCCGTAAATTTTTGCACCACGTTTGTTAGCATGATCTAAGCTTTCAAGTATAAGGGTTCCTGCACCTTCGCCAATAACAAGACCACTACGATCAGCTGAAAAAGGTCGACAAGTATCATGGGCGAGTACTCTTAATCCTTCCCAAGCATAAAAATTCCCTTGAGTAATACAAGCTTCTGCGCCACCAACAATCGCAATATCAACCATATTGGTGCGGATCATCATGGTTGCCATAGCAATAGCATGTCCAGAAGATGAGCAGGCTGAAGAAGTGGCAAATGCCGGACCTTTAATGCCATAACGCATGGCTATATGACCTGTTGCCGAGCTAGGTAAAAGTTTGGGGATAGTAAAGGGGTGTGCTCGGGTTTTTCCTTCTAAATGCAGTTGTTGGTAAGAGTGCTCTATGGTTTCTTGACCGCCAATGCTAGTGCCGTGAATAACACAAGTTCGTTTAACATTGTTATCATCAAAGATAATATTGGCGTTATTTATAGCTTCTTGGCTTGCTAATAAGGCAAACTGGGCGAAGCGATCAAGCTGCTTGAGTTCATTTCGGCTAAAATGTTCACTTGCTTGATAGTTTTTTACTTCTGCTGCAATTTTTGTGGTTAAGTTTTGATTATCAAATAGAGTAATAGGCGCAATAGAATCGTTTTTTTTAGTAGTAAAAATAGTATCAGAGAATTCGTCAATATTATTGCCGGCAGCAGTGATACAACCCATGCCTGTTACCACCACACTTGTCTGCATTATTAAGCCTTATGAGTTATTAATGATTCAACTAAGTGAAGCACATCATCAATACAGGTTAATTTAAAGCCTTTATCGGTCAACTCACTTTCACTCGGTATGGTGATGTCAAAGTGCTCTTCAAGATCAAAAATAATTTCCACTAAAGCCAGTGAGTCAATATTTAAGCTGTCAAAGCTATCTTGAAAAGATTGCGTTGTTATTGGTGTGCTGGTGTATTCTGAAAGAATATCAACAATGATCTCGGTATTATTTTTCATAAGATAGAGTTCGCCCTGATATAAGTGCATAGCCGCTTAATATTAAAAAAAGTATCATAAAAAAATTTGGATAACTTTGATAGAAACTTTTCACTTGCGGTATAAATACTTTTGTTATTGATGTGCCAGCAGAAAATGGAGCAATGCTTGAACCGAGTATTCTTTCTCCTTGAGCATTAAAAATACTACTAATACCATTATTGGTCACACGAACCAAAGGTTTTTGGAATTCAATAGTTCTATAAAGTGCCAATGCTAAATGCACATCGCGGCCTGCTGTGTCGCCAAACCAAGCGTCATTAACACTATTAATAAATATATCGCCACCTAAATCTACACCTTCTCGAACGAGTTTGGTAAATACCGCCTCGTAACAAATTAAGGGCACCAAGTTAATGGTGTTTCCGTTTATAGAAAGAGGTAAAAGTGTTGCTTTAGTACCTGCTTGATAATTGGGAGCATCAGGAAAGATAGCTCTTAAAAAAGGGAGATTTTCCTCAAAAGGCAGGTACTCACCAAAAGGAACTAATATTCGTTTTTGGTATTGCGCAATACGTTGTTGTTTTTGAATTAACTCGATGGCATTAAAATAGCTTAGGTTTGTGTTAACGTTGTTAGTGGTATTACTGTCATAAGATATGTCTGAAATAAGCACTGATTTATTATTCAATACTTCATTAAATAATGAACGATCTTCAGAAAAGTCATGATAAGAAATTGGTGTGGGCAATTCAGGTAACACAATTAAATCAACTTCATTTTTGTTGCTTACTTGTGACATTAACTTCATTAACAAAGGGGCTTGTGTTAGCCAGTCTTCTCGGGTGCGTAAACTAATATCGAAGTTAGGTTGTACCATAGCAACGGTGATTGATGATTGTTTTGATGAAAGTGTAGTGTTCTCTGCTAAGGTTAGCTTTCCGTAAATTAAGTTAGCTAAAATAATTAAGATGGCTAATGACAAACTATATAGAGCGATTTTTTTCTCAGCTCTCCATTGGTAAATGGCACAGGCTATCAAGGCATTGACCCAGTGCAAAGTAAAAAAAAGTAGCGGTACGCCACCTAAACTTAATAATTGAATTTGTACTGGTGATTGATAAAGCGAGTGGGCTAAATTTCCCGGCAAAATATGAGGGATAAAATTAATTAACAAGGTAAAAATAGCGGCGGATTTCAATGTACCTAAAATACTTGTACCCCAGTTAAACTTAGCCTGTAAATAACCGGCAAAAGCATAAGGAACCGCTGAAATTAAGCAAAAAAGAAAAACAAAAGGAAGAATAATATTGTTGTGACTAAAAGTAACTTTGGCTAAACCACCTACCACCCACCAAATGCTAAACATCCAGCCTAACGTTGCCGCAAGTAACCCCAGCATAAACGCATAGCGACTGTTTTGAATATTATTTAGCGCAATTAGAATGGGTACCATCACTAACCATGCTAAATTGCCAACACCACCACTTGGAAAAGCTAAATAAAACAAAATGACAGTCAACAACAGTAGCAATAAGTCTTGTTGTTGCTTTTTTGGGCTGGGATTGTTGCGGTTACTAGTCTTAAATGCCAAGTTAAAAAACATCATTACCGCTGTTTTTTAACTATCCAACAAGCGATCATAAAAAAAACAAACTGAAGGATTGGGCTAATAAAAGGAACACTTGAGCCAGAACCACCGTTGCCACCGCCACCACCGCCACCAGTTGCTATGGCATTACTAGCATTGAGTGTGAGTAAAATCAGTGTGAGCATTAATATGGTGAATCTAAACACATTCACTCCTTGTTATGGCGGAACCGAGTATGCAAGATGTAAAATACAACTAAGGCATAAGCAAAATTAATGAACTGCCAAACATATAAATGATAAAAGTAAAAATTATTTATCGGTAGGCGAATTTCATAAAATAAGTGCATGATCCTAACGATATTTTCTAACTGAATCAAGATAGTGGCAATAATAATCATCACTATCTTTGTGGTTATTTTGTGAGAAGTCGCTAAAATAGCGGCCACTAAAGTAGCGATTAATGACAGCGCGGTACATTGTGCATCAACCACTAGGTAGCGTTTTGTTTCAGGGTGAATTAAGTGATTGCCTTGAGAAGTAATGTTATTAGAAAAAATCAGATAAGCTTGTTCTACCCATGAGGTTAGTGTTTCTTGTATTAGGGTTGCCAACATATCGTGCTGATGAACTCTCCAAACAATAAGTTGTAAGACTATGGACAAGGTTAAGAAAAGTACAAAAAATTGCAAAAGTGACTTTTCTCTTTTTTTAGTAATGTTGTAGGTTAACATTGGCTCATAATAACCAGCTTTTAGTAATCTTGCTTTATTCTATTGTATAATAATAACGGTATTAGCCGTTAAAGAAGAGGTTTTATGCGCACTTTTTTGTTTGTTTTTTTATTTATAGTTATAGATGTTTCTGCCACAGAGCATGTCATCGAAATTTATAAGATGAAGTTCATTCCTGCAAAAATAACCATTGCGCAAGGTGATACTGTTATTTGGAAGAATATTGAAAAACGCCAATATCACAGTGTTTGGTTTAAACAACTTGAAAAAGACGAGCCTGATTACTTTTTTCCTGATGAAAGTTATCAACGCAGTTTTGAAAAATCAGGTGATTTTCCTTACGAGTGTGGGCCTCATCCACGCATGAAAGGTATCGTCACTGTTACAAAAAAATAGCGCGGCTGCTTAATTATATCCTTAAAAAATATAGGGTTAAATTAGAATTTATTTGATTGCAAGCTAATTAATGTCGCTATTATTTGATGTGGCGCAACAATCATTAACTTTTTGACACATTATTTTACAACCCCTAAAAAACTTGATTTCTATCAAGCTATTCTCCCTAGCATCTAGGCTATTATTTCTAAGCTTTTATTAATACCAACTAGTACAACTAACGCATGAATTTTAATATTCATTAAGGGATACATCATGTCAGAAAGCTTTACTAAAGGCATGGCAAGGAATATTTATTATGGAGGAAGTGTTTTCTTCTTCTTAATATTCTTAGCTTTGACTTTTCATACCACCAAAGAGATGCCCAAACGGGATCATCGAGAAAATATTACCGAAGCGGTTGAGCGCGGCAAAGCGCTTTGGGAAGAAAACAACTGTATTGGCTGTCATACCTTAATTGGTGAAGGAGCATACTTTGCGCCTGAACTAGGTAATGTTTATAACCGTCGTGGCGGTGCTGATGGCTTTAAACCATTTTTTAATGGTTGGATGAAGTCACAACCTTTAAATATTCCAGGTCGTCGTCAAATGCCTAATTTCCACTTAACCGATCAAGAAATAGATGATTTGGCTGAGTTTTTAAAGTGGACGTCTGAGCTTGATGATAACAACTGGCCACCAAACATAGAGGGATAACGCTGTGAATACTTTAAAATATCAATCACAAGCAGTAGCAAAGCCTTATTTCATTTTTGCTATGATCTTGTTCGTCGGCCAAATCCTTTTTGGTTTATTAATGGGCATGCAGTACGTTATTGGCGACATTGTTGGTGGTTTAATTCCATTTAATGTTGCGCGTATGGTGCATACCAACTTACTTATTGTTTGGTTATTATTTGGTTTTATGGGGGCTGCTTATTATTTAGTACCTGAGGAGTCAGAAACTGAGCTTTATAGCCCTAAACTTGCGATAGCATTATTCTGGATATTTGCAGCCGCTGGCGTAGCAACTATTTTAGGCTACTTGCTAGTACCTTATTCAACCCTTGCTGAAATCACTTTTAATGATTTATGGCCGACCATGGGGCGTGAGTTCCTTGAGCAGCCTACTATCACTAAAATTGGTATTGTTGTTGTTGCCCTTGGTTTCTTATTTAACTTGGGTATGACGGTACTAAAAGGTCGTAAAACTGCCATTAACATGGTGCTTATGACTGGTTTAATTGGTTTAGCAGTATTCTTCTTATTCTCTTTCTATAACCCAACTAACTTAGCGCTAGACAAGTACTTTTGGTGGTTTGTTGTGCATTTATGGGTTGAAGGTGTATGGGAATTAATCATGGGTGCAATCTTAGCTTATGTATTAATTAAAGTGACCGGTGTTGACCGTGAAGTTATTGAAAAATGGTTATACGTGATTATCGCTATGGCGCTTATCTCAGGTATTTTAGGAACAGGTCATCATTTCTATTGGTTAATGACACCTGAATACTGGCAGTGGGTTGGTTCAATTTTCTCCGCATTAGAGCCGTTACCTTTCTTCGCTATGGTGTTGTATGCCTTTAATATGGTTAACCGTCGTCGTCGTGAACACCCTAACAAAGCCGCGACACTATGGGCGTTAGGTACTGCAGTTATGGCATTCTTAGGTGCAGGTGTTTGGGGCTTCTTACATACGTTATCTTTTGTAAACTATTATACCCATGGTTCACAAATTACCGCTGCTCACGGACATATGGCTTTCTACGGTGCTTACGCCATGATAGTAATGACTATTATGTCTTTTGCAATGCCTAAGCTTCGTGGTATTGGTGAAGCTAACTGTAACAGAGCGCAAGTTATGGAAATGTGGGGCTTCTGGCTAATGACAGTTTCTATGGTATTTATCACCTTATTCTTAACGGGTGCAGGTATCTTGCAAGTGTGGTTACAGCGTATTCCTGACTCAGGCGAAGCGTTAAGTTTTATGGCAACCCAAGATAAGCTTGCTATTTTTTACTGGTTACGTGAAATCGCCGGTGTCATTTTCTTACTTGGCTTGATTGCTTATATAGCTAGTTTTTTTATCACAGAAAAGAAAACGGCATAATGTAGTTACAAGGCATAAGTTGTAATAAAAACCGCGAATAGTATTCGCGGTTTTTTTATGTTCAGGACGAACGGGCAGTTTTTTGCTCCTGCAAAAACTGCACTTCCACCATCCATGGCGGTCGTATGACGCGGTGCCATGACGTTATAGGGAAATAACTTATGTGGAGAATGCATAAGTGCATGGATGCACGCAAGTAGAATAACGCAGGAGCAGTTATCGAGGACGCATATTCTCCTGATGGCAAAGAGCGTGTATGTTTATTTTAATAGTTTAACTATACTCATAAATATTATTGTATTTTTTTTCGCCAGACTTGATTTAGTAGTGCAAATTTTATTACACTGTTACTGGTCAGATGTCTGTTGTTTGTTAACCTTTTACTGAGTTGTTATTTATGCTGTTTAAGATAAAAGTTCTAAAAGTTGCCCACAAAGTTGTGCTTGGCTTTGCTGTTATTTTACTGTTGTTGCTTTTTTCTAGCGTCAGCTCAGTAGGTATTTTAAGCGATATTGAAGCGGCATCAGCGAAAGTCGATGACTTTGCACTACCCATCCAAAAAAGTGCTAATACAGTACAAAAACAATTACTTAAACAAGCAAAATCATCTTCATTTATTTCAACTTTAGCAACAACAGCAGAGCTTGAGCAATTAAAAAATACCTTTACTCAACAAGGTGAATTATTAGTTGAGCAGAAAAAATTAATAGCACAAATGCTGCACGTGTTTCCGAATATTGAAAACCTGAACAACTTTAATTTGGTATATGGTCAATATACTGACTCAGTTGCTGCAATGTTTACCTACAGGTTAGCTGAACTAAATCAAACACAAGCCTTTACCGAACAGCAAAAAGTCATTGATGACATTCTTTACGAAGCGGGTGCTGTTTTAGGCGACTTAACTTATTTAGATGATCCTGATAATCAAACGCAGGTTGATCAAATATCTGGCTCTGCAAGTCAAATTGAAGGTTTTGTTTTTAACCTGACCGATGCCACTAAAACCATTTTATCAATCAAGACTATTGCTGAGGTAGAAGAGTCTAAAGAAACCATAGAGTTTGCTATTAGCAATGTTGAACAGTACTCAATATTTTTGAAAACGCTAGGACAAACCTATAATACTGATGGTTTAATTGAGCAATTTGTTGCCGAGTTTGAAAAAGCGAAAAAGATACTTCAAGGTGATAATAATTTGTTTACCTTGAAAATTTCACAACTTGAGCAAAGAAATGCTTTAAATGAAGCGTTTAAAAATTCAGAGCTACATATTAATACGTCAATTCAGGCAATTGATACTTTCTTGCAAGCGGTAGATAAAAACTTAACGCAATTGCAAGGAGACATTTTCGATAATGTTGAAAAAGGCAATCTAGAAACTTTAATTGTTTTTGTTATTTTAATTGCTACGGGTATTGGTATCGCCTTTACTACGATAAAAGCGATGATAGTACCGCTGAAAAGTATCAATAAAGTGTTGTCGCAAATTGCAAAAGGGGATTTGTCACGACAACTTACCGTTAAGTCAGATGATGAATTTGGCGAACTGGCAACTAATGTCAATTTAGTGGTGGCCGATTTACGTAAACTAATTGGTAATATTTCAGACAATACCCATTTATTAACAGATGCTGCTGAGCAATCAAGTGATAAAATAGCACAAGTTACTGACTCGTTAGCGACACAAAAGCAAACCATAGAGCAAGTAACCCTACAAACTGGTGAGTTAGGGCAAAGCGCCGATCATATTTTAACCAAAGCTAATGATGCTGAAAATAAAATGACCAGCGCATTAACACAAAGCAGTGAGCTTGAGCAGACGGCAAATACTACCAATGATCGCATGCAAACGTTAGTAACCATGTTAGATAGTACCTCAGATGTGATGATGGTATTGCAGCAAGAATCTACCAATATCAGCGGGATTTTAGATACTATTCGTGGTATTTCAGAGCAAACTAACTTACTGGCGTTAAATGCCGCAATTGAAGCTGCTCGTGCTGGTGAAGCGGGTCGTGGTTTTGCAGTCGTGGCCGATGAAGTACGCTCACTCGCTAGTAGAACGCAAGAATCAGCTACTGAAATACAAACCATGATTGAATCGCTACAAAGCCAAACGGCAAAAGCAGTAGCTGATATTAAGCTAGGTAAAGATGAAGCGAATACCTGCCAAGATCATACAGATCAATTACTTCAAACTTTATTACTTATTACCAGTGCTATTGAAGAAATGCATGATATGAGCAGTGATATTTCACAATCTGCCACCCAGCAAAACAGCTTAAGCAATGACATAAATCACAGTATTCAGGAGGTGGTTTCGTTAAGCCAACAAAGTAGCGACAAATCTTCATCAACCTTAACTTACAGCAATCAAGTAGCAGAGCTAGCAACCAAGTTAGATGAATCTATTGGCACGTTTAAAGTGTCTTAATAGCGAAATTTAACTGGGCATCATAAATCCTAAATCACTACTATCAAAGCGTGACAAATTCGGAAATACAGCGTTGATCTCATTAACAGATAAACCAAACCATTTCGCCAATGTTGCAGCATATTGATCAACTGAGGTGGTCGGAATAATACGACCATCACCAAAATCATCCGCCGATCCTAAGGTGAAGTCTTCCGGCATAGCGCCATAAATATCGCCACCTTTTACCGCACCACCCATAATTATTTGATGTCCGCCCCAACCGTGATCGGTACCATCGCCGTTACTGGTTAAGGTTCTGCCAAAGTCAGACATGGTAAACGTAGTGATATTGTCAGCTAGGCCACGTGCTTGCAAATCAGCATTAAATGCAAATAAAGCATTACTGAGATTTTGTAGTAACATTGGCTGGTCGGTAGTTTGGTTATCATGGGTGTCAAAACCGCCCATACCAACAAAAAACACTTGTCGAGGTTGCCCTAATAATTGTTGAGAGCTTGCCAAGGTTGCCACCATTTTAAGTTGATCGGCTAAGTCGTTTTCAGGGTAAATTATTGTTGCTTGTTCAGCACTATTAATAGCATTGGCAACCAGATCAATATTACTTTGTGCTCGATTATAAATGGCGTTATGCGCTTGCCCTAAAATGTGTTTTTCTGCCGACATAAGTTGGTTAAAAGCACTAACTCTGTCTAGGTTCCACTCTTCATTAGGGTTTAAAGCAGCAAACGTTTCTACACCACTGGCATCAAGGGAATAGGGCAAAGAATTGCTGCCAGTTTGCAAAATATTGCTGCCATCAACAGATAAATTCATTGATAACGGGTTACTGGTATCCATAATTAAATCGGCCATACGACCCGCCCAACCGGATAGCGATGATTGCTCAGGCCATGAAGTTTGCCAATGTTTTTGTTGATCGTTGTGCGAAAATAACTGTGGCGGCAGCAGGCTTGAATTTTGTTGCGCTTGGCTTTTGGTAACAGCTTGCAGCAAGGGGCCAGTATTGGCCATAAAAGCTAAATTGCCTTGATTAAATAATTGTTGCATTGGTGCCATGAAATTTGGCATCGCTAAGTTATATGGCATAGCCGAGCTAGGGGTAATATTTAATAAATCGCTTTGAGGGATAGCCAAGTTTTGGCGAACATTTTGGTAGTTTTGATAATCAATATTATCACTTGGAATAAGCATGTTAAACGAGTCGTTGCCACCGTGAAGAAACACACATACCAAGGCTTTATAGTCTTCAAAACGGTTATTAGATTGCGCCAACGCACTGTTCATCAAAGATATACTCGAAAGAGCAGCACTTGCGCTACTTATACCAACAGAGCTACCAAGTAGGCTTTTAATAAAATTACGTCTATTCATTTTTAAATCCTCTTGTGGTGATGCGCTTGTTATCTTTGCACTGTGTATTGTGGCGATATCATAATTAGAAATAATAAATTACTTAACCTATCGTTCACTTCTTGTTCACTGGTATTATCAAAAGCTTCTGTAAGAATAGCGCGCATTTCGTCATTCATGGTGCCGCCTAAGAGCAACATGTTTAAGTGTTCTAATAACTCGTTGGTATTGTCAACCATAGGCTTTAAAGGGGTCATATCAATTAAAATACGCTTGTCTTTGGTGTTTTCATCTTCAAATTCACTATGTCCCCAAAAAGTAGAGTAAGCGATAAAATTACTGGTGCGTGTTAGGTAATTTTCAGTGACAATCTCTAATTCAGGAGCAATTAAATTATTGTCACTAACAACTCCTGGTGGCGCATAATCAGGTGAGAAAAAATTAAACACATGGGGCGCACTTAAAGGTGCTTGTGCAAAAGCATAATCAGGCCAGTTAAATTGATATCTATCATTGGGTGATGAAGCATCAAAAGCGCGCCATAAATGCACTGCGCGTAACAAAGGCTCGCGAATTTTACCAAAATTAACATTGCTAGTGGTGCCATCTAAAGCCTCTGAATCTAATAGTATTGCCTTTACTACGGCGCCTAAATCGCCGCGCACACCTTGACCATTATCATTGAAAACGGCGCTGACTCTAGCAACATATTCTGGGTTGGGATTGCTAGTGACTAACTTTTTAATTAGCTGCTTACCAATAAAAGGTGCTACGTTTGGGTGATTAAACAAGTTATCTAAGGCAATTTCTAAATCTTGTTCTGCTGTTTGATTGGCAGGAACAACAATACCGTTCAAAAGCTGTTTTTCCGAGGTATCATGAAAGGCTTCAACTGCTGTCATTGGCTCCATAGTGTTGTAGTTTCGATAAAACTTCCACCAAGTTTCTGCTGTTGCACCATTGAAATTCCAGCCGGTATAAACATGAGCAAATGCTTTGATAGTTTCTTGGTTATAGGTTGGAATGTTTTGACCATCTTGCAGTTTTTCACTGCCATCGTTGTTTAATTCGACCAAACCAATACTAAAAAGCTGCATAACCTCGCGAGCATAGTTTTCATCAGGGCGAATATTTTCTGCTTCATTTGGTTTTTGATTACCAAGTACACTTAAATACATACCCATGATGGGGGAAAGTGTGACTTGCTCTAGTAAATCACGGTAATTTGAAAAAGCATTATTAACTAATATGTCATAATAATTTGCTAATCCGTAAGTATCATCACCAAAAGTACTTTGTTCAGACACCACTAGTATTTCACTTAAGGCAAAGGCTACTCGCTGCCGTAATTGATCCTGTGCGGTTATTGCATGATTAAACCAAGCTTCTAACCTTTCTCGGCGATGTAGGGTTTCATCTTCTGCTAAATTCAATGTTGGCTCTAAAGCCTGTAAATAAGCAACGTGTGAACTGCTAGGTAAGGCTATTTGTTGATCTAGCCAAGGTTCAAAGCCAATACTGCTGACACTATCTATACTGTCGATATTAGCGCCAAAAGTTGCCATATTAAGAAAGCGCGCACTGTCATTTTTACTTGGTAATGGTGGCGGGGGCTCAGGTGTTGGCTGAGGCGTTGGTGTTGGCTCTGGCGTGGGAGGTGTTTCGGTTGAGTTGCCTCCACCACAGGCAGTGAGCGTTAAGGTAATGAGGACGAACAGGTAACGTTTAAACATTTTAACCCCTTACAACATGGATTATATTATTGCAGTACTCAAACAGTATTGATTAAAATGTAGCCATTATCAATACTAGTAAATCAAAGTAGAGAGTATTTACAAAACCTTTACAGTTTTTAGTCGCAAAAATTAGAGATATGCTTTTAGTCTTATTATTCCGATGATTTATCTTAATTGCCTGATAATTCGAAAACTTTGTGTTAATTTGTTTTGTTGTAGGCTTTATTGAGTGTTTTATTAAGAATTATTCTTGAAATAATCACTCCTAAAAATAATCGAAAGAAAAGCCAAAACATAAAAAACGAGAAACAAAATGAAATTAGTAACACAAATATCGTTAGTCACTTTATTGCTAAGTGTTTTTCTATCATCAACATCGTTTGCAGACAATGAACGTAAACTGGCTGTTGATGAACAAAGTACCACTAAGCACAGCACTAAAATTAATGGCGAAAAAGTAAAGTACAGTGCTACTACCGGCACTCAGCCGGTTTGGGATGAAGAAGGTAATCCAACCGCAAGCCTTTTTTATACCTATTACCAACGTACTGATATTAAAGAAAACAGTAAACGCCCTTTGCTTATTTCATTTAACGGTGGCCCTGGCTCTGCTTCAGTGTGGATGCATGTTGCTTACACAGGTCCACGAGTTCTAAATGTTGATGATGAAGGTTATCCATTACAACCTTACGGCGTTAAAACCAACCCGTACTCCATATTAGATGTTGCTGACATTGTTTTCGTTAACCCAGTCAACACCGGTTATTCACGTGTATTACCCAATAAAGAAGGGAAAATGCCCAGCAAAGCTAAGCAAAAAGAGATGTTTTTTGGCGTTAATGCTGACGTGAAATACTTGGCAGATTGGATCAGCACCTTTGTTACGCGCAATAATCGCTGGCGCTCACCTAAGTATTTAATAGGCGAAAGCTATGGTACAACTCGTGTTTCTGGGTTGGCACTGGCACTTCAGCAAAGGCAATGGATGTATATAAATGGGGTGATTTTAGTGTCACCTACAGATATTGGTATTAAACGTGATGGTCCAGTAAAAGCGGCTAATCGTCTACCTTATTTTGCGGCGGCAGCTTGGTATCACCAAGCGTTGTCTGCAGATCTTCAGGCAAAAGATTTAAATGAACTCTTACCTGAAATTGAGCAATTCACCTTAAATGAATATATGCCAGCCTTAGCAAAAGGTGGCTTTATTAGCAGTGAAGAAAAGCAAAAAGTTGCTGAACAAGTGGCGTTATATTCGGGCTTGTCAGTTGATGCTGTGCTTAATAATAACCTTGATATCAACAACAATTTCTTCTGGAAAGAGTTGTTACGCTCTCGAAAGCAAACTATAGGACGGTTAGACTCGCGTTATTTAGGCATAGATAAAAAAGTAGCAGGATCTCGCCCTGATTATAATGCCGAATTAACCTCTTGGTTACACAGCTTTACCCCCGCGATAAATTATTATCTTCGTGAAGAGCTAAAGTATAAAACCGATATTAAATACAATATGTTTGGTAATGTTCACCCATGGGATCGTAGTAATAACCATACCGGTGCTGATTTAAGCTCAGCCATGGCACAAAACCCGTATTTGAATGTTATGATCCAATCAGGGTACTTTGATGGAGCGACCAATTATTTTGATGCTAAATACACCCTATGGCAACTCGATCCAAGTGGCCAAATGCGTGATCGTTTATCGTTTAAAGGCTATCGTAGTGGTCATATGATGTATCTTCGCCATGAAGATTTAAAACAGGCGAATCAAGATATTCGTAGTTTCATTAAAAAATCGACACCCGAAAAAGGGCAGGCGGCTAAGTATTAGTTAGCCATGTTCAACAGATAAATAGGAACTTTAATGGCTGGTGCAAACTTATTAGCGTTAATTGATAAAATTGCGGTCGTGCTTGACGATGTGGCATTAATGACTAAAGTGGCAGCAAAAAAGACCGCTGGCGTACTCGGTGACGATTTAGCGTTAAACGCTCAACAAGTCTCAGGTGTAAAAGCTGACCGAGAATTGCCCGTTGTTTTTGCAGTAGCGAAAGGCTCTGCTATTAATAAGCTTATTCTAGTGCCACTTGCGTTAGCAGCGAGTGCTTTTATGCCTTGGTTAATTACGCCACTATTAATGTTAGGTGGTGCTTATCTTTGCTATGAAGGTTTTGAAAAAATCTGGCATTCACTTATTCATCATAATCAAGAACAACAAATTGCCGAGCAACAACAAGTTCATCAAGAACTTATCAGCGATGATGTCGATTTTGTCACTTTAGAGCAAGAGAAAATTAAAGGTGCTATCCGCACTGACTTTATCCTCAGCGCTGAAATTATTGTTATTGCCTTAGGTACAGTGCAACAAGCAACTTTTTTTCATCAAGTGATTGTGGTCTCAACTATTGCTGCGTTAATGACCATAGGTGTTTATGGCTTGGTTGCGGCTATTGTAAAATTAGACGATGCCGGACTTTATCTACTAAGAAATGGCTCTTATAAAAGAGTGAAAGATACTTTTACTGGAAAATTTAAGCGTACTATCGGTAAAGCGTTATTGAGCTTCGCGCCAAAATTAATGCGTTCACTCGCTGTTATTGGCACTGTTGCTATGTTTCTTGTTGGTGGGAGTATATTAACCCATGGTTTTGCTGAGCTGCATCATTTACTAACTGTTATACAGCAAGTTATCGATCACAGTTTAACAATAGGAACATTTATTCATACTGCTGCTGTTAAGTTATCGCCGCTAATTTTTGATGCTTTGGTTGGCTTGATTGCAGGAGCAATAGTACTTTTGTTGGTGAGCTTGTTTTCATTGCTTGTTTTAAGGAAAAAATCATGAAACGTATTGTGTTATACACTATGGAAAAATGCCCTCACTGCCAAACAGCAAAGCGTTATTTAGATGAACAGAAAATTCCCTATCGTTTGTGTAATGTTAAAACGGCCAAAGGACAAAAGGAGTTTGCTGCTACTGGGTTTAGAGGCGTACCAGTATTAAAAATTGGCGACCAATTATTAAATGGCTTTTCTGTGAAAGGCTTTAATAAACTTTATAAAAGTTAAACAGGGATATTATCACTTAGCCTTGATATCAAAAACAAATATTACTTGTTTAAAAAAGTTACAACTTCATGTTAGTCTAGAAAAATAAGATTTTTTAGGGATAAATAACCTTGCAGCTCTTCTTTCGAAGCACCTTGCTTTTGTTGCTCATTAGTTATGTTTTTGTTGTTAATGCCGCGCAGTTAACAGACAGTTCTGCCTTGCAAAATATGGAAGATGAGCTAAATAAGCAGCCATGGAAAACCTACCAGTCAATTCTTACTCAAGCTGAACAAATTGACGAAATGTCACCTCATTACAAGCTATGGTGGTTGTTACGTAAGGCCCAAGCTGAAAACCTTCTGTATTTTTTTGACCGATTTGAACGTACTGTCGATCAAGCTCAAGAATCTATCAACCTGCAGGCATCCGCCAGAATCACCATTAATTTTGATATTTTTCGCGGTGTTATTTTACAGCGCCAAGGTCGTTACCAATTATCACAAAAGGCGTTAAAAAAAGCGAAAGACTTAGCAAGGAAAAATGAGTTTACCTATTTAGCGGTTCGAGCAAAACAAGAGTTAGCTTACACACGCAGTTTAACTGAGGTTTATGAGTTATCGTTAACCGAATTGCAGCAAGCTTATGTGGAAGCTTTTGCATTAAATGATGAGTTTTTGATTGCTAAAATAAACGAAGTCTATGGTGCTATTTATGGTTATATGCACGATTATGAAAAATCAATTGAATACTATAAAAAATCACTAACGAGTTATCAAAAACTGGCCTATCCAGCTCATGAAGTTGAGGCCATTTATGGGTTGGCTGCAACTTATCGCTATTGGAAGAAATATGATTTAGCCATTAAATATTATCAGCAATTTCAGCAAGCAATAGAGTTTAGCCCGAACAATGTCAATGGAAAATTTTACGCTGTTTATGGTATTGCAATGAGCGAAGCTGAACAGGGTAATTGTCAACAGGCTTTTAAGACAATTGAAAAGGGCTTGAGCATAGCAGGCTTAATTGATTACAAAGCTGAATTATATAAACGCAAAGCACAATGCTCTATTAAAGAGAATAAGTTAAAACAAGCGCAACAGTCGCTAGATAAAGCCGACGATATTTTTATTGGTATTCCTGAACTCATTGGCACTCACTGGCAAATTGAAGTGATTAAAATCCGTGCTGAATTAGCACATGCGCAAGGTAATTATGAACAAGCTTATCAGTTATTAAAAGAGTTCAACTTAAACGAAATAGAGATGTTAAAAAAGAATTCATCTGATCGTTTATTAAGGGTTAGAAGCACGCTCGAAGTTGAGCGACAAAATGTTGAAATATCTTTATTACAACAACGAGCCAAAGTGCAAGAGTTGCAATTTGCTCAACAACAGCAAAAAAACACTAAGCAAGTTTATATTATTAGCTTTGTTGGTATGTTGGTTTTCTTTATTTTGTTTTTGGTCTATTCTCAGTGGCGCAATAATAAAAAACTACTATTACTATCCGTTCGAGATCCACTCTCAGATTCTTTTAACCGCCGTTACGTTTTTAATTTTTTGAATAAATTAATAGACAGCAATAATTCTGATAAAAGTACTGTATCAATTATGGTAATTGATATTGATGATTTTAAGCAAGTTAACGATCGGTATGGCCACCCTTTTGGTGATAGCGTTATTCGTGAAGTAGCTAGAATAGGTGCAGAAATCATGAGAACAGAAGATGTTATTGGCCGGGTTGGCGGTGAAGAATTTCTTTGTGTTCTACCTCGAATCGATGCGGTTCAATGCCTGCATATTGCCCAACGGTTTGTCAATAAAGTAAATACGTGTGAATTTTTAGCCAGTGATGAGCACGACAATAACGTACGAGTCAATGTTACTGTGAGTATAGGCATAGCAACCACATCGGCTAGCGCTCATAGTAGTTCTGAGCTTTACGTACAAGCGGATAAAGCCTTGTACCATGCTAAATACAATGGCAAAAATAGAGCCATACAATACCAAGATTCTATGAACCATTCATATCAGCACGAACCCGACTTCAGTACTTTTAATTCCCCGCTACATGAAGAGTAAAAATCACAATCAAGATTCTTTTACTGCAACCTCAGCTATTAACATTTCATTAGCTAAGTCAGCTATTACGCTATTGCAAACTTATTTGGCTAGCTTAGGTTATCGAGCTCAAATTCATTTCGAATTAGAGGGCTGCTATCAAATTGCAAGTGAAAACAATAAAACAGCAAAACTTGATTTTAACGCTATTAATCAGTATTTACAGCGCTTAAATATTGATGGTGAAATTGTTAGTGAGTATTGGCAAAACCAGTGGGAGTACGTTTCTTTATTTAATGGACAAACACCACTAAAAGAAGCGATGAATTTACATCAGGTGATTACTAACTTACCGCAATGGTTTCAAGGATTATATAGCCATCATGGCACAGTAAAAACATTAATATCGCCTGTGGTATGGTCAGGAGATAAAGGCAAACTTGCGTCGGGTTCTGAGCAAATTTTTACCAATGATACCCGCGCTGTCCATATTCCTAATGCGGTACAACTTAATGTTAGCGTGCTTGATTGTGCTGGCAATAATCTGATTGCTAAAGCAGACTTTGGCGAGTATTTACAATATTGCTTTTTGCGCACCAGTTATGAATGCAGTTTATTATATTTGCCCGAAGAAGCAGCTTTTGAGCGCTTAGCATTGAAAACGCGTTATGGCTTGGCGCAAGAGTTGTGTTCACCTACTGATATATCTGGTGGTCATCAAGGCAGTGTTGCTTTATATAAAAAAGTGGGTAAACATAATCAAAACATGGGTGAAGAGCCATTATTATATGACAACTTTAATCAAGTACTCACAGTACAACAAAACTGGCAAAAAACAGCGCGAATAGAACATAGGTTAGGAGCGGCCAGTATTCATTATAACCCCTATATTAATGTGCTGTATGGCTTGTTAAATGTTATTGATGCCGTTGAAGCTTACGAAAAAAAGAAAAGCCTTTGTGTACCTGAGTTTACGAGTATCGATTTACCGAAATCACTTTTTACAACGCGCAAACTAAAAACTGATAATAAGCAGTCACTCGGGGCAATCGATTTGTTTAAAGACAGTTCGTGGTTTAGTCAAAGTATTAACAACGCGCAGGATAAAGTTAATCAGATGAAAGGAAATGCTTTGCAAGTAAGTGCAGAGCTTGACTGTCCTATGCTGTTAGGCGATAAAATAAAAGCAATGATTTTAGCAAACTATCAAGTGAAAATAACAACAGAATAAGAAATTGATTTATGGATGTTAAAAATAAAGAAAGAGTCAAACTCCCTAGTTTAAGTGGTACCAGCGTTAGTGCTAAAAAGCTAGAGTTGAAAGCTTATTTTAAGCAAACATGGGCGGAATATGAATCGCTGTTTTCATTGATTAATGACGACAGTGCTTATTATTTACGTCCAGAGCGTCTACGCCACCCCTTAATATTTTACTATGGTCACACCGCTAGCTTTTATATTAATAAACTTATCTTAGGCAAATTCATCACCACAAGAATTAATGGCCGCTTAGAGGCTATTTGCGCTGTTGGTGTTGATGAAATGAGTTGGGATGACTTGAATAGTGAACACTACGATTGGCCTAGTGTTGATGAAGTTAGAGAGTATCGCCAACAAGTAGCCAAGCTTATTGAAAAGCTTATTGATACCATGGAATTATCATTGCCTATTACGCAAGACTCACTGGCGTGGATAATTCTAATGGGCTGTGAGCATGAGCGCATACATATCGAAACATCATCAGTTATTATGCGCATGCTGCCTTTACAATACTTAACGTCAAATGAACACTGGCAAACTTGTAATCAGCGCTCAAGCGCCCCCTCAAATGAATTAGTGCCAATACAAGGTAAGGTGATTAAATTTGGTAAACCCAGTAGTGATGATACCTTTGGTTGGGATAATGAATATGGTCACGATAGTTTATCGTTAAATGACTTTAGTGCTGCAAAATACTTAGTATCAAACCAAGAGTATTTAGCGTTTGTTAAAGCTGGTGGCTATCAACAACCAGAGTTTTGGAGTGAAGAGGGGCAACAATGGTTAGCATTTACAAAAGCTACTATGCCACGTTTTTGGTTAGAGAAAGTCAACGATGCTCCTGACCATCATAAATCAACAAGCAATGAGAAAAACTATTGGCAGCGTAATTTATTAAATGAAATGCCATTACCGTTAAATTGGCCGGTTGAAGTTAATTATTTGGAAGCTAAGGCTTTTTGTCAGTGGAAAAACAGTCTACAAACAATCAATGCTGAGCAAATTACTCGTTTACCCACGGAAGCTGAGTGGCTTTGTTTACGTGATAAAGTTAATGGCGATATAAGCTCATGGAAAACTGCTCCTGCTAATATCAACAATGAACATTACGCCTCATCTTGTCCAGTAGATAAGTTTGAACATAACGGCTTATTCGATGTGGTTGGCAATGTTTGGCAATGGACAGAATCAACCATTGATGGCTTTCAAGGTTTTCAAGTTCACCCTTTATATGATGACTTTTCAACGCCAACCTTTGACGGTAAACATAATTTAATTAAAGGTGGCTCGTGGATTTCAACAGGAAATGAAGCACAAAAACACTCTCGTTATGCTTTTCGTCGGCACTTTTTTCAACATGCAGGCTTTCGTTACGTACAAAGCACAACAACAGTGTTACCTAACCTTGAAAGCAATCATTATGAAGATGATGTTGATATTTGTCAGCAACTACATGCTCAATATTTTATAGGCAATAGACGACAGGCAAAGTCTGCCATGCCGGTGGCGGTTAAAAATTATAGCCAGCAAATAGCGGATAAATTATTTTCTGTGCTTGAAAAATATAATATAGATAAGCATAAGTGTCTTGATTTAGGTTGTAGCGTCGGTCGCACCAGTTTTATTTTAGCGCAACATTTTGAGCAAGTAGATGGCGTTGATTTTTCTGCCCGTTATATTCGTCACGGCGTTAATTTACAGCAAGGAAAATCAGTTCGTTATCGCTTAGAAAATGAAGGGGATATCGTTGATTTTCATGAAGTGAAATTAGCTGATATTGATTTGCCTTGTAGCGATAATATACACTTTAGTCAAGGCGATGCCAGTAACCTTAAAGCGCTTTTTAAAGGTTATGATGTTATCCTTGTCCAACACGTGCTTGAGCAAAGTTACGATCCACGATTATTTTTACAAACGGTTCACCAGCGTTTAAATAACCATGGCTTACTTATTATTATTTCCAATTATGATTTTAATGAGCAATACACAGCTAAAGAAAATTGGTTAGGTGGCATTAAAGTCAACGGTGAAAATGTGAGCGGATTTGACGGGCTATCGTCATTGTTATCACCTCACTTTAAGCTGTTGGAGCAACATCAGTTAACGCAACCGGTTAAAATCAATCGCCGAAAATTTACTTTAAGTTTTCCGCAATTAACGGTTTGGCAGCTTAAATAACCTTGCAAAGCACTCTTTTGTTCCTGAACTGGGCCACACCGCCTAAGATGCACCAAATAAAAACGCAATTACAACTCAGTGTTCTTTTTTGGTGCACAGCCCAGCTGTTTTAACAAGGAAATAACTCTAACGTTCTGATATATATCTTTTATTTTTTATGGCACATGAATTGAATTGTACTGTTCAATACTACATACAAAGATAAATAGAGGTATACAGTGAAAATAGTTAACGCAATTATCAAACCATTCAAGCTAGATGATGTTCGTGAAGCCATTTCTGAAATTGGTGTTGAAGGCATTACCGTGAGTGAAGTTAAAGGTTTTGGTCGTCAAAAAGGTCATACAGAATTATATCGTGGCGCAGAATATCAAGTAGACTTTTTACCTAAGGTTAAACTTGAAATTGCAGTCAACGATGACATTGTTGAACGTTTAGTTGAAGCCATTACCAAAGCGGCATACACAGGAAAAATTGGTGACGGTAAGATATTCGTTTACAACTTAGAACAGGCTATTCGTATTCGTACGGGTGAGTCAGATTCTGAAGCCATATAGGGGATATGATAATGGAACAAAATATTTTTCAACTTCAATATGCTTTAGATACTTTCTATTTTCTTGTTTGTGGTGCGCTAGTTATGTGGATGGCGGCAGGTTTCTCAATGTTAGAAGCCGGTTTGGTTCGTGCTAAAAATACCACAGAAATTTTAACTAAAAACGTCGCTCTATATGCTATCGCTTGCATCATGTACTTAATTGTTGGTTATGACATTATGTATGGTGGCGGTGTCTTTTTAAACGGTATTGCCCTTGATGGCGCTGCAGATGCAGACGCTTTAGTTGGCGCTGTATTAGCTGAGTCTGCAGAAGCGGGTTTTGATGGCGGTGCTGTTTATTCAAATGCGGCTGATTTCTTCTTTCAGGTAGTCTTTGTTGCTACCGCAATGTCTATTGTTTCTGGCGCAGTGGCTGAGCGTATGAAATTATGGGCTTTCTTAGCTTTTACCGTTGTTTTAACAGGTTTTATTTACCCAATGGAAGGCGCTTGGACTTGGAATGGCGCTTCTGTTTTTGGTCTGTATACGTTAGGCGATCTTGGTTTTTCTGATTTTGCGGGTTCTGGTATTGTTCATATGGCGGGTGCTTCTGCTGCGTTAGCCGGAGTATTATTACTTGGTGCTCGTAAAGGCAAATACACTAAAGACGGTAAAGTAAATGCTATCCCTGGCGCTAACTTGCCAATGGCTACATTAGGTACTTTTATCTTGTGGATGGGGTGGTTTGGTTTTAATGGTGGTTCAGTATTAAAACTTGCTGATGTTAACAGTGCAAACTCCGTAGCTATGGTATTTTTAAATACTAACGCTGCCGCAGCTGCCGGTGCTATAGCGGCCTTAGCTTTTGCAAAAATTTTATTCAAAAAAGCAGACTTGACCATGACCTTAAACGGCGCACTAGCCGGTCTTGTTGCTATTACTGCTGAGCCATCAACACCATCACCATTACAAGCAACGCTTTTTGGGGCAATTGCCGGTGTTATCGTTGTGCTATCAATTCTTGCTCTTGATAAAGTTAAGATTGATGATCCCGTTGGTGCTATCTCTGTTCATGGCGTAGTTGGTTTGTTCGGTTTACTTATTGTACCTATCACTAATTCTGGCTCTACCTTCAGCGGCCAGCTAATTGGCGCAGCAACTATTTTTGTTTGGGTATTTGCTACTAGTTTCGTCGTTTGGTTTGCACTGAAGAAAATTATTGGTATTCGCGTAAGTGAAGAAGAAGAATACGAAGGTGTTGATAAAGCTGACTGTGGTATGGAAGCCTACCCTGAATTTACTAATGGTTAATTGTATTTCAAGTTTCAATAACAAAAAAGCAGCGAATAGCTGCTTTTTTGTTATCTTTTAAAAGATGAGCGGGTAATTTAAAGAACTTGTTAAAAGCCTTTAGCTATTTTCTGTTGCTCAAGAGTATTTTTCGTATTGAAAGCAACGTTAAAATAAACACTGATAACCAAGTAAAAGAGCCGCCGCCACCACTACTTTTTTGCTCTGGGGTGTTTGCTTCAATTATTAAAGTATTTTTAACAGGAGTTAAATCAGCATCTGTTACTTCTGATGAATCAATAATAATAATTTGATTAATCACAACAAAATTTTCAATGCCAGGAGTTGTTGAATCCGTACAATTCTGGCTGCTGTAATCTACCATGGGAATGTCTTGGCAAAGTGATAACCCCGCAATTTGTTCAACTACTGTCATGCCGTCACCAATGACTTGTCCAAAAACGGTAAAGCCACCATTTTGTAAATCTAAATTACCAGCATTGTTGGCTAAATTAAAAAACCATTGGTCGGTGGCACTGTTAGGATTACCACCCACCTTTGCCATAGCAATAGTGCCTTTTACATTTGAATAAATTGGCTCATTTACAACAGCAGCATTAGTATCAATACGTGTTAATGGCCAAGCACCTTCAAAAGTAAAACCACCACCTTGAACAACAAATCCCGGTGAAACACGATGAATAACCGAATTAGTATAATGCTGTTCATCGATATATTGTAGGAAATTATCAACGGTTTTCGGTGTGGTTTGGTCAAACAAGTTTACTTGAAAACTGCCTTGAGATGTCTGAAATTCAACAATAGTCGCATAAGCAAGTGAGGTTGTGCTGAGTAATAATAAGGTTGTGTAAAACAATTTTTTGAACATTAGTACCGCCTAATATGAAAAGTATCGCAGCATCATAATAGTTGCGGGCGGCTAATTCAATTAAGCTTTTTTTCATAATAACTAAACGGTTACAATTTTTTCGCATTAGTGCTATAAAAGAATTGAAATTTCTTTTATAGCACTACTATTAATTCAAGGTTTAACTATGTGGCGTATCTTATTGCTATTATTGTTGTTATTTGCCTTTGAACCAAGTGTTCAAGCGAAAAACATAGCTAAGCAATTAGCAACAATAAACAAGCTAAAAGATAATACTGTCGCGGTTAATCAATTAAGCAAATTACTTGAAGATCAAATGCTGAGTGCTCAGCAGCGAATTGAGGTTTTAATACTACAAAGTCGTCGTTATCTATCATTAAGTGAATTAGCGCAAGCGCTACAAGTTACTGAAAAAGCGAAACAACTAGCCGTTCAAAATGGTCTTTTACTGCAACAGGCACAAGTGGATAAACTCATTGGCATTGTTTATTATCTGCAAGGTCAATATGATCAAGCATTGGGCTTTTATCAAAGTGCTCTGCAATACTTTCAGCAACAACCCTTCTCAGCACAAATAGCGATTAAACAAGCCAACTTACTGAATAATATTGCTTTGGTGCAAACTTCACAAGGAAACGCCGTTGCTGCACTTAAAAGCTACCAACAGGTTGAACCTTTATATCAACGATATGGCGATGAAATAGACAAAGTTGATGTGCGTTTTAATCTCGCTACGCTATACATTAGCTTACGTCGGTTTGACATTGCTATTACTATGTTAAAAGAAGTAATCATCAAAAGAACAGCCCTTGGTGACGACTACGGTGTTGCTAAGGCATCAGGAGATCTAGGGGTATCTTATAAACACTCAGGTCAATATAAACAGGCGGAGCATTACATTTTAAATGCCTTGAATTATTTCCAAACACATGGTCACCAATATGACGAGGCCTCGCAGCTTCATAATATTGCAGAAGTAAATTATGAATTATCGCGTTTAGATAAAGCATTAAATTATGCGCTTGCGGCAGTGAAAGCAAGCCAAAAAATTGGTCATAAAAAAGCGCAAGGTGGCAGCTTACATACATTGGCAAAAATCTATTTTCATCAAGGGGATACTGAACGCGCTCGTAAGAATGTACAAAGCTCAGATATCATAGCGAAAGAAATGGGGTATTTGGAATTAGTAAATGATAACCTAGGTTTAATGTCACTCATTTATGCAGCGGATCATAAAACTATTGCCGCATTGCAAGCACAACTTTCTTTTCAAAAAGCACGATTAAAATTATCGAATGAAACGCTTAATGAGCAAATAGCACAATTTGAATCTCAGCAATTAACTCAGCAAGTGAAAAGCTTACAACAAAGCAAAAAGCTGCAACAACTAGAGTCAAATAAAGCGGATCAGCAGCGACTTTTCGTTATTTTAGCCGTGACTTCTGTGCTAATTGTTTTGTTTTTAATTTATCGTCGCTACCTTGAAAGTCGATTAACCAAAGAATTAGAAAGAAGAGTAAAACAAAGAACAGAGGCATTAGAGTTTTTAACCCAAGAATTACAAAATGCTAATATGATCAAAAGTCAATTTTTAGCAAACATGAGCCATGAAATTAGAACACCACTGACTGCGGTTTTGGGGCAAGCTGAAGCAATAATTCATGGTGACTTTGATGATAATGCCATCACCGCAGAAGTGAAAATAATTCACAGTAATAGCTTGCATTTGCTGCAATTAATTAATGATATTTTAGATTTAAGTAAAATAGAAGCAAACAAATTTGAGCTAGAAAATCGCCAACAAGACTTACACGAGATTGTCTTCAAACTAAACGATATGTTTACAGAGCAAGCACAACGTAAAAACTTATCGTTTACTATCACCCACCATTTACCTAACCCGTTTATTATAGATATTGATGGTTTGCGCTTAAAACAAATTTTAATCAATTTATGCTCTAATGCCATTAAATTTACCAAGGAAGGCTGGGTAACCTTAGATATTGCCATTTTAGATAAATCACTTCTGTTTACGGTAACTGATACAGGAATGGGTATGAGTCAGGAGCAAATAGCTAAAATTTTTAATATATTTACCCAGGGTGATAACAGTATCAGTAGGCGTTTTTCTGGTTCAGGGTTAGGCTTATTTTTATCTGAGCAATTAGCCAAAGTGATGGCAGGCAAAATTACAGTAACCAGTCAATTAAACCATGGTAGTACTTTTGTACTCAAAATCCCTTTTGGTGAGGTTTATAGCGCCTTAACAACACCAGCAATCACTCAAGAAGAAAGTACTAAAATAGCAAACAAGACTTATGTAGGAAAAATACTATTAGCAGATGATCATGATGATAATCGACGCTTAATTGCTCGGTTGTTAATGAGTTTAGGCTTAGAGGTTATTGAAGCTTGTAATGGCAAAGAGGCGGTGGAATTATGCTTTAAACACCAGCCCACTTTAACTTTACTTGATATTCAAATGCCAGAAATGGACGGTATACAAGCGTTAAAAAAATTACGAGAGCTTGGTTGTACTAAACCCATTTATGCGCTCACCGCTAATGCTATGTCTCATGAAATAGCGCAATATTTATCACTCGGTTTTGCAGGACACCTGAGAAAACCCATAGAGCGCGAAATATTTGTCGCCACTATAGCTCAACATTTCACTGAAGTAAGTAATAGCCCTAGTAATAAGGTTGAAGCTCAGGAAGGCTTTGACAATTCAGATTTAGTACAATCGTTTGTTGAACATTTATCCCAAGATAAATGTGATATTTCACAAAGTAGCAATAACAAAGAAAATAGTGCGTTAGCGCACGCCGCCCATAAAATTGCTGGGGCAGCCCAAATGTTTGGTTTTGCCGAATTGTCACAAAGCGCTATTGAATTAGAAAATGCGATCAAAAAGCAGCAATTAGAGCTAATTGACGAGTTAACTTACTGTTTACTTGATGAAATTAATCTAGTTCAGCATCAATACAATATAAGTGCAGCTTTATAACTGTAAAACTTCTCATTTCTTATTGAATCACCAACAATTATTCTTTAACAAGCGAAAATAGCTCCACTTTCAAAGAAATATTAGTATTGTTAGCGAATGAATTATAGTAATCACTTTACAGGTCAGCTAGAACCTTAAAAGAAGTAACGTATAAAAATAAAGATGATTTATGGCAAATAATGTAGAGATTAGCTTTATCAGGTAAACTCTAGCGTTTTACTCATTAATATTTTAAATATCAGGCTTTGCAATGCATAAAATAACTATTAACCCCGAGCTGAATCCCAAAGAACTAAATAAAATTTACCAAGACAAAGGTCGATTGCAAGTTGCTAACTTTTTTACAGAAGATACGGCTAAATATCTACTAAAACTTGTACTTGAAAATAAAACTTGGAATCTTGCTTATAACAATGGAAATAATTTTTATGAAAGTCCTATCAGTGAGTTGGAAAAGTTAACGACGCTCCAGAAGAAAAACTTTATGAATCAAATATTTGCTAATGCGAGTGATAGTTTTCAGTATGTTTTTTTTCAATATTATATTTCTCAAGCTATTGAATTAGAAGAAGAGCCAGGACATCCTCTGCATCAAATAAATACCTTTTTAAATAGTAATTATTATCTCGATTTTATGAGAGAGCTCACTGGGGAGCCATTAATTACTAAAGCTGATAGTTACGCATCAATGTATGACAAAGAACACTTTCTAACCCAACATGATGATCTTCATCAAAAGCATGATCGAGTAGCTGCGTGTGTTTTTAATCTCACCCAGCGCTGGAATAGAAACTGGGGAGGGCATTTAGCTTTTTTTGATGATAAAGGTAATATTGAACAAGCTTTCATTCCTATATTTAATACACTAAATATACTCTCAATTCCTCAGCAGCACGCTGTTCAACAAGTCACGCCATTTGCAAAAGAAAAGCGTTACAGTTTATTAAGTTGGTTACAAAAATAGTTTTTCCGCAAAAAATGAGAATCTTTTGTAAACTGCTAGTATACTCTGACCATACGCAACAATATTACTGGAATTTCAAATGGCTAGAGAACAATTTGGTGTTTGCGCTGAGCCAAACTTACATGGCACCTATTTACTCTTTAATGTTTTAGATGATAAAAATGCTTTTGTTAGGGCTGCATTATCTCGTCTACCATCATTGTTTGATGAATATGCTGAGCAATTTTCAGAAGCAAATTTAACCGGTGTTATCGCTATTGGTGCTAATTATTGGGATGAATTTTACCCTCAAGCGCGCCCAGCATTATTAAAAGCATTTCCTGCAATGAACAGTGATGATCGTATTGCTCCCAGTAGTAATGTTGATATTTATGTAGAAATTCGCAGTGATCGTTTTGATGTTAATCATATTGTTAGCTCAAAAGTTTGTCAGTTACTTGCGGATAGTGTGGAACTAGCTGAACAAATACAAGCGTTTAGATTTTTAGATGGCCGTGATTTAACTGGTTTTGTTGACGGTACTGAAAACCCTCAAGGAATGCACCGAAGAGAAGTCGCACTAGTTAAAGATGACGACGATGCGCTTTTTGCCGGGGGGAGTTATTTACATACTCAGCGCTATCAGCACAATTTAGTATTATGGGGAGCGCTGAAAAACAAAGAACAAGAAGACATTTATGGACGAACTAAAGTCGATAATATTGAGTATGAAAGCGCAGATAAAGCTTTAACCGCGCATACTAAACGAACCAACTTAAAAGACGAGCAAGGTAAGTCCATAGAAATTTTAAGGCAAAGCATGCCTTATGGCGATATGAAGCGACAAGGATTATTCTTTATTTCATATTGTCATTCACCACTGCCATTTGAACTCATGTTAAAAAGTATGATTCATGGCGATGAACAGGGCAATGTCGACCACTTATTAAAATATACTCAAGCGGAAACTGGCTCTGCTTTTTTTGCACCGAGTTTAACTTTTTTAGAAGAACTTGAAGATTCTATAGATTAATAACTCCCATCAGAATGAAAAGCCTCTGCGACATAACGGCCTTGATTTATCGCTAGTTCAGACTCAGGTGCCAATTTACCTAGCTTATAAAGTGCTGGACCTGTTGGTTCAGCCAAAAGGTAATTAATACCTTGGTATTCAATGGTCATTTCATCATCGTTAGCAGGAATAGCAATACCAATAAAGGCGTGTTGATCAATATAAACCATTACCATATTTATTCTTGGCATCAATGCTCTTAAAATAGTAGCGGTTAAGGCCATTTTACTATCACAATCTCCTTGATTCTCCCACAGTAATTTTGCGGGTGGATTAAAGCCTGCACCTGAGGATGTTATTCGTGACTCTAAAGTGGAGTAGGGAATGCTTTGTACAAACCCCAATACGTAATTAGCCACTTTTCGAATGTTTTCAATGGCTACTTTTTCCATAATAACAGGTTTGAGGGCTTTAAAGTCTGCTACTGAATCACTGGCAATATTGACATGATCTACCTTGATGCCAGTTTGCTGATCGCTGGTGGTAAATAACTGATAATAATTAGCTCTAAAATATTGCTTGGTTGCAGCCTGTTCTATTTCTCTAACTTTTTGATAAGCACGGGCTACATTTGCATCTTTTAGGCCTTTAACTTGCAAAACCATTTTTCCATTTTGCTGCTCAAAATAGGCTTGTGCGCCATTTAAAGGTTGCGATCTTAGCTTTTTTCTTACCGAGCGCATGATGGCTTTTTGGGCAAATTCACCTTGATAGGTTTTAAGCATTCTAAAACGCTCAAACAATGCTTCTTTTGTCAAAGCAAAACTCATTGATTGCTTTTGTTTATTATGATCAAGCCATTGGTACTTAAAGACGTACTGATCATCTTGAGGCCGTTTAGAAAAACTAATTTGCTTCGCCTGTACTGAATATGAAAACAGCAAAAATAAGCAAAGTAAAATTTTAATGGTTTGCACCGCATTTCCTCATAAGTTTTCTATACTTGATTAAAAAGCATTATTACTAACACTAACGCAAGCAATAACTAAACATCAAGTGAGATGCTTTATTTTGCCGCAAAACTTTACTTTTATCATTATTAAGGTAGTATTCAAACATCTGTTTGAATTGAGTGTTTGATTTTTGTCGTTTACTAGCAAGAATTGCAATATTAAATTATAGAATCTAATAGGAGTTGTTGTGGCTGAATATAAAGTTCCATTAAAAGATATGAGCTTTTTGCTTTATGAAGTATTTAAAGCTGATGAAATGTGGCAAAAGCTACCAAAACTTGCTGAGCAAGTTGACAAAGATACAGCCCAAGCCATTTTACAAGAATGTGCAAAAATTGCAGAGCAAGAACTGGCGCCTATTTCTCGTCAAGGTGATGAAATAGGCGTAAGCTTTAATGATGGCGTAGTCACTACAGCACCTGGTTATAAAGAAGCATTTAATACCTATGCCGAAGGTGGTTGGACTGCGCTAGGGGGCGATATTAACTATGGTGGCATGGGTATGCCAAAAATGATAACGGCCTTACATGAAGAAATGCTTTGTAGTGCCGATATTTCCTTTGCGCTTTATCCTGTTCTTACCGCAGGCGCAGCATTGTCGTTAGCAAAACATGGCAGTGAAGCACTAAAAGAACGTTACCTAACCCGTATGTATGCCGGTGAATGGTCAGCTTCAATGTGTTTAACTGAATCCCATTCAGGCTCAGACTTAGGCATTATCCGCACTAAAGCAGTTCCACAAGACGATGGTAGTTATAACATTACTGGTAATAAAATCTTTATCACTGGTGGTGAACACGATCTTACAGAAAATATCGTGCACTTAGTATTAGCTAAATTGCCTGATGCACCCGCAGGACCACGCGGTATTTCACTATTTTTAGTGCCTAAATTTCATGTTAATGATGATGAAACACTTGGCGAGCATAATAATGTTAGTTGTGGCTCTATTGAACATAAAATGGGCATTCATGCCTCTGCCACTTGTGTGATGAACTTCGATGAGTCCAAAGGTTATTTAATTGGCGAGCTAAATAAAGGCTTAGCTTGCATGTTCACTATGATGAATTTTGAACGTATTGGTGTTGGTATTCAAGGTTTAGGGGCAGCAGTACGCTCATATCAAAATGCCCTTGAGTATGCCAAAGATAGGTTACAAGGTCGCGCTCTTGATAGTAAAACCAATGGCGTTAAAAACCCTAATCAAGAAGCAGACTCTATTATGGTACATGGCGATGTTCGTCGTATGCTGTTAAATATGAAGGCATTAAACGAAGGTTCACGTGCGCTTTCAAGTTATATCTCAATGCAATTAGATTATGCAACTTATGGTGAGGGCGATGTACAGACTAAAGGTGAGGCATTGGTCGCACTAATGACGCCAGTTGCCAAAGCGTTTTTTACCGATGTAGGTTTTGAGAATACAGTTGCAGGGCAGCAAGTATTTGGTGGTCACGGCTTTATTCGTGAATGGGGTCAAGAGCAGTTGGTGCGGGATGCGCGTATTACTCAAATTTATGAAGGCACCAACGGCATTCAGGCGATGGATTTATTAGTGAGAAAAATCGCCTCGTCCAAAGGTGCTATTTTGAAAGTGTTTACCGATGAAGTGAGCACTTACATTAAAGCCAACAAAAATGATGTTGCTATGGCTGAATTTATCACCCCTCTTGCAGAAGCTTTAAATGACTTAACTGAATTGACGGCAGATTTATTAACTAAATCTCAGGCGGATATTAATGAGCTTGGCGCATCAGCTAATGATTATTTACATGTGTTTGGTTACACTGCTATGGCTTATGTTTGGGCCAAAATGGCGCAAGTGTCTTTGGCGCAACAAGACAATAACGGTGAAAGCGGTAGCGAATTCTACCAAAGTAAATTGCATACTGCGCGTTATTACTTCACTCGCATACTGCCGCGCAGGCTTTCTTTGATTGTCTCAGCAAAATCAGGTTGTGATTGCATGTTTGATATTGATGATGAATTGTTTTAACTAAGGCTCAATGTTTGAAAAAGCTCATTTAGTCACTTTGATTAAATGAGCTTTTTATACCGTAAATAGTATTAGTGTGAAGCGAGCCAAGCGTTTACGTTTTCATCAACACCTGACGGATAAGGAATGCCATCTTCAACTCCGACATACAACAAACACATATCTTTTCGTTTTGAGAACACACCGTGGTATTTCGTTAACCAAAACTCAATATGTTGGTATAATTTTTTACTCAAAGCAATTTCAGTGAAAATATCAGGGTTCATAGCCAATTCATCAAAAATAGCCTGATTATTCTTGTATAACCCATTATCTGTTATTGCTCTAATTTGAGCGCAAACAAATAATTCTTCTGCATTCATTTGCTGATAATAGTGAGAGAAAAACATCTCCCATTGTCGTTTGCGTTTGATATTTAACCGCTTTTCAATCATGTTCGCTAGTTGTTGCCGCCTTTGCAATTGTGCCTTAAATGCAGCGTATGAATGGTCTTGATAGTTTGATATTCGTTCAATGCTATATTTTAACTCTTCTTTTTCTTTTTGTTTCCAGTACAAAGAAGTGCTAATAAATATAATTATTGCTCCTAGAGCCAATAACCTATATAGGTTAAGATTCTTTTTTTCTTCTCGACTTTTCTCTTGGTGCCTAATAACGTTTGGCATGCAAAATCCTGAACCGCGAACTGTTTTAATGTACTTTTGTTGCTCGCCATCATCATCGAGTAAAATGCGCGTATCTGAAATTAACCGAGCAATAGACCATTCACTCACCACGGTATCAGGCCACAGTAAGCTACTTAATTGTTCTTTACTTACTGGTTCGGGACTAGCTTCAGCTAAAATTTTCAGTAGCTGAAAAGGGCGTGAAGGAATTGTTATACTTTGTGAGCTTTTTTGTAAAGACTGTTGATGAATATCTATATAAAAAGGTTCAAAAGTAAATCCTGTAGTTTGCATTACAACTCAGTTTGATGGTTATTTTTACAACAGTGTTAGTAACATTATCAAGTACTAAAAGACAATTCAATATGTTTGTAAGTGATTGTTTTTATTGTTTTCAAGTTAATTCACAGTATTTCACATACGCTATATTTAACATAAATGTTACTTTTGCTAGTGACATAACAATGAAAGGGAAGTGGTAATGAAAAAATTAAGAATAGCGTTAACATTAACTTGTTGCGTATTAGGGCAAACAGCACATGCTGGGTTATTACAATCTACGGCGATTGAAAACAGTTTCTTTGGCGGTGGTATTGTTGCAGGGGGAACTATTGAGAGTGAAAGTAACTCGATAGATAGAACGTTGATGTATAGTTATGAAACTAATTACGGTCAAGCCTATAATCAAGTTTGGGCTGGGGCTAGTATGGGTGGTGGTAATGGACAAGGTAACGGCACCTATGGGGGGATTGGTACTCGCGGACAATTTACTATTGATGATATTGTTATTTCATACACAGGTAGTGATACTTTAGAGTCAAATATGGTAGAGGGTTCAGTACACACGACGAACTATGTCAATGTCATAAAGGGTTTTTCACCAACAGGAGTTAGTGCTTCAAGTTTCAATTTAGGTTTAAGGGTTCAGGGGAGTTATTATTCTATTGAAAAAAAAGGTGAAAGCTTGATTGATAATTTGTTTGCTTGGAATATAAATAAAAGTTTTCTATTAAACGACCCTTTTAGCTTGTATTTTTCATCAGCTCTTAGTGCTTCAGTGTTTAATTATACAACGGAAGGTTATTACAAATCATCTTTAGGTGGCTCGCCAGTGTTTATCTTACCTGATGGTTTTAGCGCAAACTCAGCAGATGGCACCATTGTTGATAACTATTATATGGGTTATAACCCACTTTCAGTTAATACTACTCAAGTACCTGAGCCGCCAACAAGTATCTTGTTATTATTAGCAGCGGGTATTTTTTTCTTCCAATTAAAAAAAGTGAATTTAGAAGAAAAAAAATAACAGTACGCATTCAATAAAACTTTTGCCAATAGCTTTACCTTTTTGTTATTGGCATTTTTTAATTCTCCTAAAAAGACACCAAATGGTAAATGCTCTAAAAAAATTACCTTTCTGGCTTTATCCATTCTATTTAAATCATAAAAAAACGCTGATTTTGGGAACATGATCCACAAAAGCCCACAAATTCATCTACTTCCTTAAATCTCTTGTTCAGCCCTTAATTTTACTGATGTTATGACCAGTGCTTGTATCGATCTTTTTCCCCATTCTTTGCTTGACATAAGTTTGCTTTAGTCACTAAACTGTATCAATGTGGTAAAAAGTGGGTAATTGTGGATCTTAACGATTAATTCAATAAGAACTTGAATGAAAAACCACCACAAGGCAATCAATTTAAGGCAAGTATACAACTATGTTCCGAGGCGCTAGCGCAATTACGCTTGATAGCAAAAACAGAATCACGATACCTACACGGTATCGCGAGGAGTTATTTGCCGATTGCCAAGGAAAAATGATCTGTACTGTGGATATTCAACACCCGTGTTTATTACTTTACCCATTGCCTGAATGGGAAGAAATTGAACTGAAACTGTGCAATTTATCCAGCATGAATCCGCAAGAGCGCTTATTACAACAAGTGTTGCTAGGTAACGCAACTGATTGTGATATGGACAAAAATGGGCGTTTATTAATAAGTGGTCCGTTAAGACAACATGCCAGTTTAGAAAAATCAGTGATGCTAGTGGGGCAATTGAAAAAATTTGAACTTTGGAGCGAGTCTGCATGGCAAGCACAAATGCAGCAAGGAATTACTAAGATTCAATCAAGTGAAATAGAGTTAACCGAGCGGTTATTAGATTTGTCTCTGTAGGCGGGAATTTATTCGCGCAGAACTCACATAAAATACAAAAGAGTATAAAAAAAACAACATGGAATTAGATAAAACACACATTTCTGTTTTATTAGCCGAAGCGGTCGATGGTTTAAATATCGATCCCGACGGTTGCTATATCGACTGTACCTTTGGTCGTGGCGGACACTCGACAATGATTTTATCTAAACTATCGTCAAAAGGGCGTTTAATTGCCATTGATAGAGATCCTAGTGCTATTGCCGCTGCAGAAAAATTTAAAGACGATGAACGCTTCTTAATTGAGCACCAAGGTTTTGCACAATTAGCTGAGATAGCACAACAGCACCAGTTAATGGGCAAAGTGAATGGTATTTTATTAGATTTAGGTGTTTCATCACCACAGCTTGATGAAGCTGAACGTGGTTTTAGCTTTATGAAAGATGGCCCTTTAGATATGCGTATGGACACTACGCGTGGTCAAACTGCTGCCCAGTGGCTAGCGATTGCCGATGTTGAAGACATTACTTGGGTATTAAGAACTTTTGGCGAAGAAAAACATGCGTGGCGTATTGCCAATGCCATTGTTGATGCTCGCGAAGAAACGCCTTTCACCCGTACCAGCGAATTAGCAAAATTGATCAAAACTACTGCGCCACAGCGTGAAATTAAGAAACATCCAGCCACACGTAGTTTTCAAGCCATTCGTATGTACATTAATAGCGAACTTGAACAAATAGAAAAAGCATTAGCCGCATCTTTGTCAGTATTAGCTGAAGACGGGCGTTTAGTGGTTATTAGTTTTCATTCACTGGAAGACAGATTAGTTAAACAGTTTATGAAGAAACATTCACAAGGTAAAAAGGTGCCACGCGGTTTACCTATTAGTGAAGAAGAATTAAATAAAGGTAAAAAACTTACACTTGTCGGGCGAAAATTAAAGCCCAGTAAAAGTGAAGTAGAAGAAAATGTTCGTTCGCGTAGCTCAGTATTGCGCATAGCTAAACGTTTACCACAACCAGTTGATTAGTTTTGGTAAATCGAGGGGCAGAGCCACGGAAACAACTAACTAACCGAATGTTGGTGTTGGATGTTTGGCAAGACATTTTACAACACCTTGTTAGTTATGTGTTATTGCTGTTAGTGGTTATTTCAGCATTTTCAGTAGTTTACTACACCCATGTGAACAGGCAAACAACCAGTGAGTTAGAGCAGTTATATAGCCAGCGAGATGAATTAGATATTGAATGGCGCAATTTATTGTTAGAGCAAAACAGTTTAGCAGAGCATAGCGCCATAGAAAGCAGAGCAAAAAAGTTGTTGAAAATGAAACGGCCAGATACCGAATCAGAAGTCATTATCAGCTTAGAATAACGATTACTTATTGTAGTCATAAAAGTGCAAAAACAGTCGAAGTTCGACTTGAAATTTAAACAAGAAAAATTAAATGAGCAAAAAAGCAGGCAATCGCAGCAGTCAACCAACTACCACCGCATGGCGTTATTACGTTGTGATAGGTATTGTTGTCTTGATTTATGGTGGCTTGTTCGCTCGCAGTGCTTACATTCAAATTATTGAACCTGATATGTTAAAAAAGCAAGGCGACATGCGTTCAGTGCGAGTTGCCGCTAATACCGTACAACGTGGTTCTATTGTTGACAGAAATGGTGATGAACTCGCCATTAGTGTGCCCGTTGAAACCGTTTGGGCTGATCCTAAAATCATTATGGACAACAATGCGCTCGCTATGACTGAACATTGGCAAGCCCTTGCGGATGTTTTGGGCGAAAATGTTAATAAGTTAACCACAAAGGTGGTACGTAATCCTAGTAAACGTTTTGTTTATCTTGAACGTAAAATCTCCCCCGCGATGGCAAACTACATTCGAGAATTAAAAATCCCCGGTATTCATCTGCGTAAAGAATCAAAGCGTTTTTACCCAACAGGTGAAATTAGCGCACATATTGTTGGTTTTACCAATGTTGATGATAAAGGTATAGAAGGTGTAGAGCGCGTTTATGATCAACTGCTAACAGGCAAAGGTGGTAATAAACGTTTTAGAAAAGATGCAAAAGGCAGAAAAATTGAAATCATTTCTGTAGAGGAAACACAAGCAGCAAAAGACGTTACTCTTACTATTGATCAACGTATTCAAGCCATTGCTTACAAAGAATTAAAGGGTGCGGTACAAGCGTTTAAAGCCACCTCAGGCTCTGTTGTTGTTGCTGATATTCACACCGGCGAAATTTTAGCGATGACCAATAGCCCTTCGTACAATCCCAATAATCGCCGTAATACTGCCATTCATCGTTTTCGAAATCGTGCCATTACCGATATTTACGAGCCGGGCTCAACCATGAAGCCATTATCGGCACTAACCGCATTAGAGTTTGGCTCTGTAGATGCCAATACCATAATAAATACCAGCCCTGGTTGGATGCGTTTAGGTGGTCGGCGTGTTAACGACCCAATAAATCGTGGCAAATTATCACTCGAAGAAATTTTAGTAACCTCATCAAATATGGGTACAGCAAAATTAGCGCTATCTGTGCCGAAAAACTTCTTACTTGATAAGTTTTTTGATGCTGGCTTTGCTGACAGTACAGGTACAGACTTGATTGGTGAAAGCGCTGGCATGATGCATGACCGCCAACGTTGGTCAAAATTTGAGTTAGCGACCCTTTCTTTTGGTTATGGTTTAGCGATCACCCCAATGCAGTTAACCCGTTTTTATGCCGCTTTAGCAAACGGCGGCATCAAGCATGAGTTATCTATTATTAAAGATCAGCACAAAGAAGGCGTACGAGTATTTTCTAAGAAAAATTCAAAAGCAGTAATGGCAATGCTCGAAGCTGTAGTAGATGAGCATGTTAAAAAAGCCAAAGTTGATGGTTATCGTGTTGGCGGAAAAACGGGTACGTCTTTTAAGGCAATTGCTGGTGGTTATGGTAATGATTATGTCGGTTTGTTTGCTGGTGTCGCGCCAATGTCTAATCCCCAAGTTGTTGTGGTGGTCGTGATAAACGATCCCGGTGGCGATTTATATCATGGCGGAGAAGTAGCAGCGCCAGTATTTTCTCGGGTGATGAAAGGGGCGCTACAAGTGTTAAATGTTGCGCCTGATGCAAAAACGCTACAAGCGAAAAGTAGTAAAGTAAAAACTTTAAGCTATCAACAGCAAGAGCAAGCTGAGCAAGTTAAGCAAGTAAAACCTGTTGGAGCTGATCATGCGTAAACCTAACACACAAAGCATTTTCGACGTTCTTACTCAGTTTGAAATAAGTTGTCCAGATTCTATTGATTTAACCGCTTATCAAGGTGACTTAACCAATGATAGCCGCAACATTTCAAGTAAAAGCAGTGCTGGGGATATATTTTGCGCCATTATTGGTCACGCCCAAGACGGTCGTCAATATATAGACAAAGCTATCAGCAATGGTGCTAAATTAGTGCTATCTGAATGTGAAAACCCAACAGAGCATGGTGGCGTTAACTATGTTCAAGTAGGAAATAATCAAAAGGGTAACAACCAAGTTGCTGTGATCAGTTTTTATCAGCTAAACAAAAATTTATTCGCCCTTGCTAGTGCCTACTATCAATATCCAGAAAAAAGCATGACCATGATTGGTATCACAGGCACTAACGGTAAAACCAGTACCAGTCAGCTACTTGGGCAACTGTTAACAAGTTGTCACAAGCCTTGCGCGATAATTGGCACTAACGGCGCGGGTATGGTTGATGATTTACAACCCTTAGAAAACACCACCCCCAGCGCTACCGATTTAGTACAATTATTTAGTGAATTTAGTCACAAGAAAATTAACGAACAAAAAGTTAGTCACCTTGCGATGGAAGTGTCGTCTCACGCACTTGAACAGGGTCGGGTCACAGGCGCTATTTTTGATATTGCAATTTTCACCAATTTAAGCCGAGATCATTTAGATTATCACGGCACTATGGCGAATTATGCTGCTGCTAAAAGACAGTTATTTATTAACAATGACAAACAAGTTGCGATATTAAATGGTGATGATGTGCAAGCACGATTTTGGCTAGAAAGTTGGCCAGAAAATGACAGCCAAGCACAACATCATTTACCTCAACAAAACTTATCTCAGCAAAAGCTGTGGCTGTATGGTCGTAGCGAACTCGTGCCAAATCACCCTCAGTTTGTGAGTTGTAATGATATTGATCATCATGGACAAGGTGTTGATTTTACGTTGAAAACACATTTAGGTGACATAGCTATTCATAGTGCGCTGTTGGGTGATTTTAACATTGATAATTTATTAGCTGCTATTACGGTGATGCTAGTTGAAGGGCTTAGTTTAAAGACAGTTGCAGAGCAGGTTATCAAAGTTAAAGCGATAGCTGGTCGTATGGAAGCTTTTAACGCTAAAAATAATCAGGCGCCAACGGCTGTGGTTGATTATGCTCATACACCTGATGCGCTAGAAAAGGCCTTAATAGCCTGTCGTCAGCATTGTCATGGCAACTTGTTTGTTGTTTTTGGCTGTGGTGGTGACCGCGATAAAGGTAAACGACCATTAATGGCACATGCTGCGCAAAAGTATGCTGATTGCTTAGTTATCACCAATGATAACCCTCGCACTGAAGCGCCAATGAGTATTATTGAAGATATCTTAGCGGGCTTGAATGAGCCGCAGCACGCAACTGTTATTGAAAATAGAAAACAAGCGGTGCTAGAAACGTTAGCCAAAGCACAACAAGGGGATGTGGTGTTATTAGCCGGTAAAGGTCATGAAAATTATACCATTTTCGGGCAAGAAAAGATTGCTTATGACGAACGTCAAATAGTGAAAGACTTCTTTGATGATCTTGCGTCACAGTCACTAGCAGGTGAAAAATTATGATCCGCTTTGATTTAGCGACACTTGCCAAGGCTGCTCAAGGAAAATTAGTGTGTCATGAGTCACTGAGCGCTTTGAATGTAGACAATTTAGTGACAGATTCTCGAGCTATTCAATCTGAAGATAATCCTCAAGAAAATTTGCCAGAAAAACAACAAACTGCCTTTTTAGCACTTAAAGGACCTAATTTCGACGGTCACCGTTTTGCTACGCAAGTGATTGAAAAAGGTTGTCAGGTGCTTATTGTTGATCATCAAATAGCTAATATTGATAACAGCACAGTGGCACAAATTGTCGTTGATGATACTCGTATTGCCTTGGGTAAAATTGCTGCTTACGTTAAACAGCAAGTAGCGCCCAAAACGGTAGGTATTACTGGCAGTAGCGGTAAAACCACAGTAAAAGAAATGCTTGCGGCTATTTTAGCTCGCTTAGGCAAGGTACTCGCAACTAATGGCAATTTCAATAATGATATTGGCGTGCCACTCACTTTATTACGTTTAGAGCAAGAACATGATTTTGCTGTTATTGAAATGGGCGCAAATCATATTGGCGAAATTGCTTATACTACAGCATTAGTAAAACCTGATGTTGCCATGATCAACAATATTGCGGCTGCCCATTTAGAAGGCTTTGGTGATTTATGCGGTGTTGCTCGCGCTAAAGGAGAAATATTCTCAGGCTTGCCTGAAAATGGTGTTGCCCTTTACAACAAAGATACTAAATACACTAACAAGTGGCAGTGGCGCTTAACTGATAAAAAGGTACGTACTTTCTCTTGCCTCAACCCTGTTAATGCAGATTGTTACAGCAGCGATGTTGTTTTAGATAGTGATGGCTGTGCAAGCTTTAAGCTACAAAGCTCACTTGGTCAATGTGAAATTAAGCTTACGGTGCCGGGTAAACACAATGTTTGTAATGCGGTTGCAGCGGTATCGGCAGCGATAGAGTGTGGCGCTACATTAAACGACATTCAATTAGGGCTGGCGCAAATGGCGCCAGTGCAAGGGCGATTAAATATTCATCATTTAACTGCCAGCAAAGTCAGTAATAAAATTAAATTAGTTGATGATACTTACAATGCCAATGTGGAGTCGATTAAAGCGGCTATTACTTTACTGGCAAACTATTCAGGTCAAAGTATTTTGATTCTAGGCGATATGGCAGAGCTAGGCAGTGATGCCCGCAGTTATCATCAAGAAGTGGGTGAATATGCCAAAGAGCAAGGTATTAACGTGCTGCTTACTTTAGGCGTATTAAGTCAAAACACCAGTGATGCTTTTGCGAAAGAAAATGATGCAATAAGTGAACACTTTGTTGATAAGCAGGCACTTAACGATTATTTATTTAATTTATTAGTCAGCAAACGTTTTGAAGAGCAGAGATTAAATTCTGAATCAATCAATATGTTGGTAAAAGGCTCACGCAGCGCTCATATGGATTATGTCGTTAAAGATATTATTAGTTGGCATTGTGATGTTTGCGAAAAACATCAAAGCCAAACTACCGAGGGCAATGCTTAATGTTACATTGGTTAGCTGAATATTTAACCCAGTATTACAGTGCGTTTAACGTATTTTCGTATTTAACGTTTCGCGCCATTGTGAGTACGTTAACGGCGTTATTTATTTCGCTTTATTTTGGTCCTAAATTAATTCGTTATTTGCAAAAAATGCAAATAGGACAAACAGTACGCGATGATGGTCCTGAAAGCCATTTGTCAAAATCAGGCACGCCAACCATGGGCGGTATTCTTATTTTAGTCGCTATCGTTGTCAGTGTTCTATTGTGGGCTAATCTCAGCAATATTTATGTGTGGGTGGTGCTATTTGTTGTGGTTAGTTTTGGCATTATTGGTTTTGTTGATGATTACCGTAAAGTGATTCGCAAAGACGCTAACGGATTAATTGCAAAATGGAAATACTTTTGGCAAACGGTTGCGGGTTTAGTAACGGCAATATTTTTATATCAAATATCACACCCAGAGCAAACTTTTTTACTTATTCCGTTTATTAAAGATGTGATGCCACAACTGGGCATTTTTTATATTGTGATGACTTACTTTGTTATTGTTGGCACCAGTAATGCGGTTAATCTAACTGATGGTTTAGACGGCTTAGCCATAGTGCCAACTATTATGGTTGCTGGCGCTTTTGCGCTATTTGCCTATGTAACCGGCAATACAAATTTTGCTAGTTATTTGAATATTCCTCACATTGCAATGACCTCAGAATTGGTGGTTGTATGTACCGCTATTGTTGGAGCAGGGCTTGGTTTTTTATGGTTTAACACCTATCCCGCGCAAGTATTTATGGGCGATGTTGGCTCTTTAGCGTTAGGCGCTGCATTGGGTGTTATTGCGGTATTAGTCAGACAAGAGTTGGTGCTATTTATAATGGGCGGTGTTTTTGTCATGGAAACAGTATCCGTTATTTTACAAGTAGGCTCATACAAAATGCGCGGACAACGAATTTTCCGCATGGCACCTATTCATCATCACTATGAATTAAAAGGTTGGCCAGAGCCAAGAGTAATAGTGCGTTTTTGGATTATTTCATTAATTTTAGTATTGATTGGTTTAGCGACCTTGAAACTAAGATAAACAAAAAATATGTAGGTCGGTCTTTAGGCCGTCAGCTCATAAAAATAGAGAAAAGTAAAAAAATGACATTGTTAAGCGATTTTAAACATAAACAAATATTGGTGCTAGGTGCTGGCATCACAGGCTTGTCCTGTGCTCGCTACCTTAACTCGCAAGGTTTGTGTTTTGCTGTCAATGACTCGCGCACTAATCCATTTTCTGCTGACTATTCCCCAGCACAATTTTCTGAAGACTTTCCAACCGCTCGTTTGCAATTAGGGCAGTGGCACAGCGAATTAATTCGCGCTGCGGATATTATTTTAATCAGTCCAGGTATTGATAGTGCTAATGCCGACATTGCTCAGCATATCAGTGATGATTGCTGTGTTATGGGCGATGTTGAATTGTTTTGTCAAATTAATAATGAACGCGGATTGAGTAAAGAAGATCAGCCAATTGAACTGCTAGCACTAACGGGATCAAATGGTAAATCTACCGTGGTATCTTTGTTAGCTGATTTGGCACAAAACTTAGGTGTTAATGCGCAACTTGGCGGTAATATTGGTCAGCCGGTATTAGATATTTTTACCTCGACCAGTAAGAAAGATCCTGAGCTATTAATATTAGAGCTGTCGAGTTTTCAATTAGAAACCTTAACTAGTATGAAGGCTATAGCGACTAGCGTATTGAATGTTAGCGATGATCACCTAGACCGTCACTTAACTATGGCCAATTATCAAAATATAAAACAAAGTATTTATCAACAAGGTAAGGTGGCAGTTACTAACCGTGATGATGAAGCCACAAAATCACCTAATAAAAATCAGCAAGTGCTTTCTTTTGGTAGTGATAAACCAAAAGAAAATCAATTTGGCATCATTAAGTCAGAAACTAAAGCCTATTTAGCTTTTGGCGAGCAAACATTAATTGCGCTCGATGAATTACCGTTAGCGGGTATGCATAATGCGTTGAATTATTTAGCAGCGCTGGCACTGGGTTACAGTGCTGGTTGGTCAATGTCGGCTATGGTTAAATACTTACCAAGATTCAAAGGATTAGCGCACCGTTGTCAGCGAGTGATGAGTTCAGATAATATTGCGTGGATTAATGATTCTAAAGCAACCAATGTAGGTGCAACACTCGCGGCACTCAATGGTTTGTCAACAACGCTATCATTATCAAACAAGCTAATTCTTATTGCTGGCGGCGATGGTAAAGGCGCTGATTTTAGCCCTCTACTTGAACCTTTGACTAAGCATGTGAGTGCGGTCATTACCCTTGGTAAAGATGGTGATAAAATTGCTGATTTAGCCGAGCCAGCAACCAAAGTAATTAAAGTAACCAATTTATTAGAAGCTGTTAGTGCCAGTAAAACTATCGCCAATGACGGTGATATTGTATTACTTTCGCCTGCTTGCGCTAGTTTAGATATGTTTAAAAACTTTGCTGAACGTGGCGAACAATTTATGGCTGCGGTTAATCAACTGGCGGAGGCAAGCTAATGAGCGCCTCTAGCATAACTAACCAAAATGATGAGCAGCAAATGAAGTTGCCGTTGTTATCTGCATTAAGCAGTAAATTTACTCGCTACACCGAGAAGATTTTTGGTAATAATAGCGAATCTCACAAAAGCGTCATGCAAAGTAGCGCAGTATTTGATCGCAGCTTTGTTGTACTTGCTATTGTTATGTACATGATTGGTTTGATCATGGTTGCCAGCTCTTCTATGCCAGTGGCAGAGCGACTATTTAATAACCCTTTTCATTTTGTTATTCGCCACGCCATTTATATTGTTTTAAGTTTGGGGATTGCGGGCGTTGCTTTGCAAATTCCGATGGCGTGGTGGCAAAAAAATAGCAGCTACTTGTTAATGTTTGGCATATTTTTATTAGTGACTGTGCTCCTGATTGGTCGCTCTGTAAATGGTTCGACTCGTTGGATTGTCGTTGGGCCTATTACGGTACAGGCGGCAGAGCCTGCTAAGCTGTTTTTCTTTTGTTATTTATCAGCTTATCTAGTACGCCGCCGCGATCAAGTGATGGAAGATTGGCGCGGTTTTGCAAAACCATTAATTGTTTTTGGTGTACTAGCAGCTTTGTTATTAAGACAACCTGATTTAGGTACTATCATCGTGATGTTTGTTACTACCTTTGGTTTGTTGTTTTTAGCGGGCGCAAAACTGTGGCAGTTCATCAGCTTGGCTTCGGTAGGGGTATTGTTACTGTCGCTATTAGCCATATTTGAACCTTATCGCTGGCGTCGAATCACCAGTTTCTTAGATCCATGGCAAGATCCCTTTGGCAGCGGTTATCAATTAACGCAGTCATTAATGGCTTATGGTCGAGGTGAGATTTTTGGTCAAGGGCTTGGCAATAGCATTCAAAAATTAGAATATTTACCTGAAGCTCATACCGATTTTGTGATGGCGGTACTGGCTGAAGAATTTGGCTTCGTTGGCATAGCACTAATATTAATACTAAGCATGATATTGGTTTTTAAAGCATTAATGTTAGGTAAGCGCGCTTTAGCAAAAGAAAAGTTCTTTGAGGGGTTTTTTGCTTACGGTATTGGTATCTGGATGTGTTTTCAAGCAGCGGTTAATGTTGGCGCAAGCGCGGGCATAGTACCAACTAAAGGCTTAACGATGCCACTGATCAGTTATGGTGGTAGCTCGATGATCATCATGACACTTGCCGTTGTTATTTTAATTCGCATTGATCATGAATTGCGCATGCAAAGTATTCAAGCTACCTCGTCAAAAAGAAAAAGCCGAAAAGTAGGAGTTGATAATGTCTAAAACTCCTGTGTTATTAGTGATGGCTGGCGGTACTGGCGGGCATATCTTTCCTGGGCTTGCGGTTGCGGAAAAATTACAAAAACAAGGCTGGCATATTCATTGGTTAGGCACAGCTGATCGTATGGAAGCGGATATAGTGCCTGCCCATGGTTTTAAAATCTCTTTTATTAATATTAGTGGATTACGGCATAAAAACTTACTCGCTTGGTTGGCACTACCATTTAAATTGATTAATTCATTATTACAAGCGTTAGCGGTAATTAGAAAAGTAAAGCCGGATGCTGTTTTAGGTATGGGCGGCTATGCCAGTGCACCGGGTGGTTTAGCAGCATGGGTAATGAAAAAACCTTTGGTGGTACATGAACAAAATGCCGCTGCGGGATTAACAAATCGATTATTAGCGCGTATTGCCACTAAAATTTGCTGTGCTTTCCCCAATGCCTTTGCTAGTAATATTGCTGTAGAAGTTGTTGGTAATCCGTTAAGAGCGAGTATTTGTGCGCAAGCTAACCAAGTAACTGATAGCGACAAAATTGAAAAGAGAAGTCACAATATTCTTGTTGTTGGTGGCAGTTTAGGGGCGCAAATATTAAATCAAACCATGCCACAGAGCTTTGCTAAATTGCTCAAAATAACTGATAACACTAAAGAAAGCTTGCCTTTTAATGTTTGGCATCAAACAGGTAAAGGCAAACAGCAAGTTGTTATTGATAGCTACAACCAGCAAAACTTAACTGATAAAGACATTAGGGTGACCGAATTTATTGATGATATCGCCAGCGCTTATCAATGGGCAGATGTAGTTATTTGTCGTGCCGGCGCACTAACGGTTTCTGAATTAGCTATGGCAGCAAAACCGGCGATATTCGTTCCCTTGCCTCATGCGGTTGACGATCATCAAACAAAAAATGCCCAGTACTTAGTTGCTCGTGGTGGCGCAACCTTGATTAAGCAAAAAGATTTAAGCAGTGATGTTTTAGCTAAATTATTAAATGAATTATTTAGTGAACCACAAATTTTAAAGAATATGGCTGAAGCAACCTTTGCTGCGGCAGATGCTGAGGCAACGACTAAGGTTGCACAGCTTTGTCAGCAAGTGGCAGCGTAAAGAATATGAGTAATGATATGAGCCAGAAAGCAATGAAAAAAAATAGAAACAGTGTTCCAGAAATGCGCCGTGTTAAATGCATCCATTTTGTCGGTATTGGTGGCGCAGGTATGGGCGGAATTGCTGAGGTGTTACTTAATGAAGGTTATCAAATCTCTGGCTCAGATATTGGTGAAAACCAAGTAGTAAAACGTTTAACTAAGCTAGGGGCAAAAATTACCATTGGTCATGCCAGTGAAAATATTATTGGTGCCAGTGTTATCGTTGTTTCCACAGCAATAGAGCAAAACAATCCTGAATTAGTGGCAGCTAAAGCACAGCGTATTCCAGTGGTACGTCGCGCAGAAATGTTAGCTGAGTTGATGCGTTTTCGACACGGCATTGCCATTGCGGGTACTCATGGTAAAACCACCACCACAAGTTTAATTGCCAGTATTTTTGCGCAAGGACAGCTAGATCCAACGTTTGTTATTGGCGGTTTACTCAATAGTGCTGGCACGAATGCACGTCTAGGCAGTAGCCGTTACTTAGTGGCAGAAGCCGATGAAAGTGACGCGTCCTTTTTGCATTTACAGCCAATGGTTTCGGTGATCACCAATATAGATGCCGATCATATGGAAACTTACCAAGGTGACTTTGAAAAGTTAAAAGACACTTATATTGAATTTTTACATAATTTGCCCTTTTATGGCTTAGCGGTAGTTTGCATCGATAATCCCGTGGTACGTGAATTACTACCGCGTATCAGCCGCCAAGTGATTACCTATGGTTTTTCTCAAGATGCTGATATTCGCGCCGTTAATTATCAACAAGATGGCGGTGTTAGTTATTTCACTGTTGAAATGGATGGTCAACCACCCCTTGATATGAGTGTAAATTTACCGGGACAACATAATGTGCTTAATGCGCTTGCTGGTGTAGCTGTTGCCAAAGATGAAGGCATTGATGATGACTCTATTTGTCAGGCATTAACAGAATTTGCCGGTATTGGAAGACGATTTGAACAACTTGCCGATTTAAAAACTGATGCCGGAAACATGGTGTTGGTAGATGATTATGGTCATCACCCCAGTGAAGTAAAAGCCACTATTTTAGCAATGCGAACTGGTTGGCCTGAAAAACGTTTAGTGATGGTTTTTCAGCCGCATCGTTATTCGCGTACCCGTGATTTATACGAAGACTTTGTTGAAGTTTTATCTGAAGTTGACGCACTGTTTTTACTGGATGTTTACGCCGCTGGTGAAACACCTATTGCCACTGCTGACAGTAAAAGCTTAGCCCGATCTATCAGGCAGCGTGGACAGATTGAACCTGTGTATGTCAGTAATGTTGAGGTTTTGCCTGAGTTACTTGCAGCTCAGTTGCAAGATAACGATATGGTTATCACCCAAGGTGCTGGCAATATTGGTGCTATTGCCCGTGACTTATCAGACCATCCGTTATTAGTGCAAGGTGAGGCCAAATAAATGAACAGTACAGCAGTGAAAGCTAAAGCAGTTGCCGCAGTTAAAAAAGCGCCGATTGCTGTACTTTACGGTGGTAATTCAGCTGAGCGTGAAGTATCACTTAATTCAGGAAAAGCCATAGCGCAAGGGTTAGAACAAGCCGGTTTTAATGTGGTATTAGTTGACACTAAAGAGACAGAGTTAACGGACTTAATAAAGCAAAATATTAAACGTGTTTTTATCGCCCTACATGGACGGGGCGGCGAAGATGGTTGTTTGCAAGGTGCTTTAGAAACATTAGGGATCGCATATACAGGGGCGAATGTTTTAGGCTCGGCGTTATCAATGGATAAAGTTCGAAGCAAGCAAATATTTAGGGCCTGCAACTTACCTACGGCGTCTTTTTCGGTAGTAACAAAGAGCAATTTTTCTGAGCTTGATGTAGAAAAACAGCTTAATGACTTAGGCGGGAAAGTCATGGTTAAGCCCGCGCATGAAGGATCAAGTATTGGTATGGCGATGGCAGACACGCCAGCAAAATTACATAACGCTTTGGTAGAAGCTTTAGGCTTTGACGGCGAAGTTTTATTAGAAGCATGGATTGACGGTCCTGAATATACGGTGGCTATTTTAGGTGATGAAGCGCTACCTGCTATTCACATGGAAACACCACGAGAGTTTTATGATTATGAGGCTAAATATCAATCTAATAGCACCCAATATCATTGCCCTTGTGGATTATCTGAAGATGAAGAAGCGCACATAAAAAACTTGTCGTTGCAAGCATTTAAAGCGACAGGCGCCAGTGGCTGGGGACGAGTTGATTTAATGAAAGATGAGCAAGGGCAATGGCAATTATTAGAAGTAAACACTGTGCCGGGCATGACGCAAACCTCGTTAGTACCAAAAGCGGCAAAAGTGCATGGTTTAACTTTTAGTGAATTAGTAGAGCGCATTGTGCTACTGAGTTTGTAGGTTGGAATTTATTCCAATAAATTTTTAGGGCGGTTTACCGTAAATAGTATGAGTGATAAGCAACAAACATCAATAAATAAGCAAGCCTGGTCATTTGGCCTTGGCTTGGCTTTTTTTGTTTGTGTGCTTATTGGTTTAATTAGCAGTGGTTGGTGGTTAACACAAATGCTCGTTGATCAAGAACACTCACCTGTTAACTCTATTGTTATTAGTGGTGAAATGCCTTATACCCAACGCGCAGAAGTACTGAAAGTTGTCAACGATATTGATTTGAGAAATTTCTTTCAAGTCAATGTTAATGACATTCAAAAGCAGGTTTCAGCATTGCCATGGGTTTATTCGGTTGCTGTTAGAAAGCAATGGCCCAATGAAGTGAAAATATATGTGGTTGATCAAACTCCGGTAGCGTTATGGAATGGTGATTTTTTATTGAATCAGTTTGGTAAAGCGTTTCAAGCGGATAAGCGACAATTAAAACAAGCATTGCCAGAGTTTTTTGGCCCTGAAGGCAGTGAGTTACTAGCATTGGAAAACTTTATCAATCTAAATGACTTACTTGAGTATCGAAATCTGGCTATTGATGAGTTAGTACTCAGTGAACGTTTTTCATGGCAACTAACGCTAAATGATGGCGTTATGCTTAATTTGGGGCGCGAAGAACGGGTAAAAAGAGTACAAAGATTTATGGATGTATATCCTCTAATCAAAAAGCATGCTGTAGCGACAGAAAAACAACAAAATAATGGTAAAAAACAGTTAAAACAAGCGGTGGATTATATCGATTTACGGTATGATACTGGACTGGCCGTTGGGTGGAAGCAAGTACCTAATCAGGTTATTAACATTAACTTAAAAAAACAACAAAAATTAAACCGCATAGTTATGTTTCCAAAAGATATGTTTCAAAAAGATATGTTTCAAAGTGATTTGTTTCAAAAAAAGTTGCTTGACCGCGATTTATTTAAAAATAATGAGCCACAAATAAAAGAGTTGATCTTAAATGTCTAAAGTTACAGAAAGAAATTTAGTCGTAGGACTAGACATAGGCACATCTAAAATATCCGTCGCTGTTGGCGAAATTACCCCTGACAACCAGTTAAGTATTGTTGGTGTTGGTAATCAGCCGGCACGTGGTATGGACAAAGGTGGCGTAAATGATTTGAATTTGGTGATTCAATCTATTCAAAGAGCGATTAATGAAGCTGAATTGATGGCTGACTGTCAAATTAGCTCTATTTACTTGGGGATTTCAGGAAAGCACATCAGTTGTCAAAATGAAAATGGCATGGTGCCAATTAATGACAAAGAAGTTATTCAAGAAGATGTTGATAATGTTATCCATACCGCTCGCAGCGTACCGCTTTCAGCAGAGCGTCGTATGTTGCATGTGCTACCACAAGAATACAGCATAGATTGTCAAGATGGCATCAAAAGCCCGATTGGTATGTCAGGCGTGCGTATGGAAGCCAAAGTACATATTGTCACCTGTGCTAATGATATGGCTAAAAACTTAGTTAAGTGTGTTGAACGCTGCAATTTAAACGCAGACCAATTGATTTTTTCAGCGTTAGCCTCAAGCTACTCAATTTTAACTGATGATGAAAAAGAGTTAGGTATTTGTGTGGTCGATATGGGCGCAGGCACTATGGACTTATCCATTTTTACTGGTGGTGCTCTTCGTCATACCGCAGTTATCCCTGTTGCTGGTAATCAAGTAACTAGCGATATAGCTAAAATTTTTAGAACACCGCTAAGTCATGCAGAAGATATAAAAGTGCAATATGCCTGTGCATTGAAACACTTAGTTAGCATGGAAGAAAGCATAGAAGTGCCAAGTGTTGGTGGTCGTCCTGCTCGCACTATGTCTCGACATACGTTATCGGAAGTAGTTGAGCCAAGATATCATGAACTATTTGAATTAATTCAAGAAGAAGTTAGAGAAGCAGGCTTAGAAGACCAAATAGCCGCAGGTTATGTACTCACTGGCGGCACAGCAAAAATGGAAGGCGTGGTTGAGTTTGCTGAAGAAGTTTTTCAAATGCCCGTACGAATAGCATCACCATTAGCAGTACAAGGTTTAAAAGAATATGTTAATGATCCTAGTTATGCCACGGTTGTAGGTTTGTTGCATTACGGCATGCAGGCGCATGAGTCAGGTGCAAAAGAAAATAATAAGTCTGAAGGTGTTACCGGTTTGTGGTCGCGCTTTCATGCTTGGTTTAAAGGTGAATTTTAATTTTAGCGTAAATTTGCTTACGGTAAAATTTTTTGTAAGTCAGAGTAATTCTGGCAAATTAAGTAAAACGGAGAGAGAAAAATGTTTGAATTGATGGAAGATCATAACGAAGAAGCAGTGATTAAAGTCATTGGAGTTGGCGGCGGCGGCGGCAATGCTGTTGAGCACATGGTATGCCAAACCATTGAAGGGGTAGAATTTACAACGGCAAATACAGACTCGCAAGCATTGCGTAATTCTTCTGCCAATGTAACTTTGCAGCTAGGTACTGATGTAACTAAAGGTTTAGGAGCTGGTGCTAACCCTAACATTGGCCGTCAAGCTGCTGAAGAAGACCGAGATACTATTATGCAAACCTTACAAGGGGCTGATATGGTATTTATCGCTGCGGGAATGGGCGGTGGCACAGGTACTGGTGCTGCGCCAGTCGTTGCTGAAGTTGCTAAAGAAATGGGTATTTTAACTGTTGCAGTAGTCACTAAACCTTTCCCTTTTGAAGGTAAAAAGCGCATGAATTATGCCGATCAAGGCATAGAAGCACTGGCGAAAAGTGTTGACTCGTTAATCACAATTCCAAATGAAAAATTATTAAAAGTATTAGGCCCTGGCACAAGTTTATTAGATGCATTTAAAGCAGCAAACAATGTTCTATTAGGCGCAGTACAAGGTATTGCCGAGCTGATTACTCGTCCCGGTTTAATCAATGTCGATTTCGCCGATGTACGCACAGTAATGTCTGAAATGGGTACTGCAATGATGGGCTCTGGTATTGCATCTGGTGAAGATCGCGCTGAAGAAGCTGCCGAAGCTGCAATTTCAAGTCCTTTACTTGAAGATGTTGACTTAGCAGGCGCGCGCGGTATTTTAGTTAATATTACTGCGGGCATGGATATCAGTATTGATGAATTTGAAACTGTTGGTAATGCCGTAAAAGCTTTCGCTAGTGAAAATGCTACGGTTGTTGTGGGTGCAGTAATAGACCCTGAAATGACAGAAGAATTACGTGTAACGGTTGTTGCTACCGGTATTGGCGCAGAAAGTAAGCCTGACATTACCTTAGTTAACCCCGCACCTATGGTTGAACAAAGAGTTGTTGGCTCAGACTATGCTCCGGCTGCTGCACCACAAGCTGAACTTGCAGCAGAGCCAGTGGCGATGACTGATAGTAATGTTCAAAAAGTTGCCCATGCTGATCTTGATAACTACCTTGATATTCCGGCATTTTTACGTAAACAGGCAGACTAATAACAATTCACTCGGCTAATTTAACAAATTATAACGGTTAAAAATGAATTGAGTTATAAGCTAATAGATGCAAACAGACGAAGTGATTTGCAACAATGAAAACAAGTAAATAAGCCGTAGTTTTGAATTTACAGCGTTTATTTGTTATATTATGCGCCCGCCGTAATTGGTGGTCTGTTCAGTGTTGTTGCTTTGGTAGGTTATTTGTTGAGATCTTTGTTTCAATAATAACTATAAGTAGTTGGCACATAAGCAATATTAGTAAAGCGAGGCTATATGATTAAGCAACGTACATTAAAAACAAGTGTTTCAACCCTAGGTGTTGGTTTACATAAAGGTGAAAAAGTGCAGGTTACTCTCCGTCCTGCGCCAGCAAACACCGGTATTGTTTTCCGTCGTGTTGATCTTGACCCTGTGGTTGATATCAAAGCAACACCTGAAGCTGTGGGCGAAACAACTTTGTGTACTTGTTTGGTTAATGAGCAACAAGTGAAAATTTCAACTGTTGAGCATTTATTGTCTGCTGTAGCGGGTTTAGGCATTGATAATCTGATTATTGATGTTGATGCCCCTGAAATCCCTATTATGGATGGCAGTGCCTTACCTTTCGTTTATCTTATTCAGTCAGTTGGTATTGAAAACCAAAATGCGGCCAAGCGCTTTATTCGCATTAAAAAAGCTATTCGTGTTGAAGAAGGTGATAAATGGGCAGAGTTACTTCCCTTTGAAGGTTTTAGAGTAAACTTTGCTATTGAATTTAATCACCCAATCATAGCTAATACTTGTCAAACAATGAGTATGGACTTTTCTAGTTGCTCTTATATTAAAGAGATCAGTCGTGCTCGCACTTTTGGTTTTATGAAAGATATTGAATTTCTTCGCTCTCATGATCTAGCTTTGGGTGGCAGCTTGGAAAATGCGATTGTGCTAGATGAATATCGTATGCTTAATAAAAATGAGCTGCGCTACGATGACGAGTTTGTTAAACATAAAATTCTTGATGCTATTGGTGACTTGTTTATGGGCAGTGCGAGTATTTTAGGCGAATTAAACGCGTTTAAATCAGGACACGGTTTAAATAATTTACTGCTTAGAGAAGTATTCAAACAACAAGATGCTTGGGAATGGGTAACTTACGAAGATGATAAAGTAAGCTCTCCTATTAAGTATCAAGAAGTTAACGCAAACGCTTTTTAGGAAATATAGACACTAGCTTCTAGGATCTAGTGCCTAGTCTTTAGGTTACCTACCTAACTTTATTCGCTTTAGCTGCTAACCTTTCTAATTTTTCTTTTAACCCTTTTGGTGCTTTACTAGCAACGTCTATTAAGTGTGCTGCGGTAGTTTGCGATATACTTTGCACTGAACCGTTATCATTAGCAGTATGCTCTTTTAGATAAGTATTTTGGTTCGGTGTTTTTCTATGACCCTGCGGGTTAACCTTAATTTCTATTTGCGAAAACTGTCCTTGGGTTTGTTCAACAAGCACACGGCAAATAGTATTGCGTTCAAATTGCAACCTTTGCCCCCAAACTGGCGATTTCACTTCTATAATTAGGGTACTTTGCACAAAATTAGCAATATTGAGCGCATCTTCTGGTAGGTCAGGGCATATTTGTCGTACAATGTCTGCCAATAAAGTCAAAGAGTTGGTTTTTGCCTGAATTTGTGCCAAAGTGCCTGTCGTTGAATTAAATAACGTCGCGAGTTTTTTGGGCGCTTTTGGTCTTCGTGCCATTGTTGCTCCGTAAATTAAAAACGATAGAAAATATTAAGAAAGTAAGTATGAGTTTAACACTACTATACCGTGGAAAGAATGTAAGATTTACAATGCGCTTAAATAAGTTGCGTTGGCTTTCTGCGCTCATGTTTTTTGCGCTACTTTCTGGGGTGGTTGTCCATTTAATATTATCTACGGATGAACAACCAAGCAAAAAAATTGATTATCTCACCAAGCAATCGTCAACTATAGATGACAATAAAGTTGAACATACCGAGCTAAATTCGCAAGATATAGCGCTGAAAAAACAGCAGCTAACTGCATTGACAATGAAGCTTGCAGAGCTACAAAGTCATGTTTTACGATTAAATGCCTTAGGTGAACGCTTAGCTGATAGTGCTGATATCCCAGAAAAAGAATTTAGTTTTGATAAGCTCCCTCCAAGTGGTGGTCCCGCTTTAACACCAAACGAGATCAGCAAAAAATCCTTTTCACAATTGCTAGTTGAAATTACCCAATTAGAAAATTCATTAAATCATCAAGAAAATAAGCTGCACATGCTTGAATCTTTAACTTTAGGTCACCATATAGAAAATACACGATATTTGTCTGGTCGACCTATAGCTAAAGGTTGGTTATCATCTTATTTTGGTATGCGTAAGGACCCATTCAATGGCAGGCCTGCTATGCATAAGGGGATTGACTTTGCTGGTACTGAAGATGGCGATATTATTGCCACAGCATCAGGCGTTGTTAGTTGGGCAGGCGAGCGCTACGGTTATGGTCAGTTAATAGAAATTAATCATGGTGACGGTTTAAAAACTCGCTATGGTCATAATAAAGAACTACTGGTTAGTGTTGGCGATGTTGTCACCAAAGGGCAAGTTATTGCGTTAATGGGCAGTACAGGTCGTTCAACAGGGCCACATGTGCACTATGAAATTTTACATAACAATAAACAAATTAACCCACTTAAGTTTGTTTACCGTAAAGCTAAGTAAAAATAAAAAGTAAGTTAGGCATGATTATGCCTGACAATAATAATATTCACTCAGTGAGAAAATGATTTTGCTCACTAAATTTCACATAATGGTTAATTAAGATGTTTGTAAAGTTGTTAACAAAAATGTTTGGTAGTCGTAACGATAGATTACTGAAGCAAATGGGTAAAGAAGTAACAAAAATAAATGCGTTAGAGCCAATTCTAGAAGCACTCAGTGATGAAGAATTAAAAGCGAAAACATCTGAATTTAAAGAGCGTTTAACCAACGGAGAAACGTTAGAACAAATTTTACCTGAAGCTTTTGCTGTGGTACGAGAAGCGAGTAAGCGTGTTTTTGGTATGCGCCACTTTGATGTGCAATTGATCGGAGGCATGGTTTTAAACGACGGTAAAATTGCCGAAATGCGCACAGGTGAAGGTAAAACCTTAACCGCGACTTTACCTTCATATTTAAACGCGTTAACTGGCAATGGCGTTCATGTTATTACCGTTAATGATTACTTAGCTACACGTGATGCTGACTGGAGTCGTCCGTTATTTGAATTTTTAGATTTAACGGTAGAATGTAATATTGCAGGCATGGCGCCACAAGATAAGCAAGCTGCTTATCAAGCAGATATTACTTACGGTACTAACAACGAATTTGGTTTTGATTATTTACGCGATAACATGGTTTTTTCAGCAGAAGAACGAGCTCAGAAGAAACTAAGCTTTGCTATTATTGATGAAGTTGACTCTATTTTAATTGATGAAGCGCGTACGCCATTGGTTATTTCTGGTCAGGCCGAAGATAGTTCAGAATTATATCAAGCTATTAACTTGATCGTGCCAACACTTGAAGTACAAAGTGAAGAAGACAAAGACGAAGAAACTGGCCAGTCAGAAGATTTTGTTGAAGGTGATTTCACTATCGACGAAAAAGCAAAACAAATTTACTTAACGGAGCGTGGTCAAATACATATTGAAGGTATCATGCAAGAGAAAGGGTTATTGCAAGAGGGTGATACACTTTTCTCAGCGAGCAACATCACTTTACTTCATCATGTTATGGCGGCATTACGTGCACACAAGCTATTCACTAAAGATGTTGATTATATTGTAAAAGATGGTGAAATTGTCATTGTTGATGAACATACAGGACGTACAATGGAGGGGCGTCGTTGGTCTGAAGGTTTACACCAAGCAGTAGAAGCGAAAGAAGGTGTTAATATTCAAAATGAAAACCAAACTTTAGCGTCAATTACTTTCCAAAACTTCTTTAGAATATATGACAAATTATCAGGTATGACAGGTACTGCTGATACAGAAGCATTTGAGTTTCAACATATTTATGGTTTAGAAACCGTAATTATCCCTACTAATCAGCCGATGATCCGTGATGATATGGCTGATTTGATCTACCTGACGGCAGAAGAAAAATTTGAAGCAATTTTAGATGATATTAAAGATTGTGTTAAACGTGGTCAGCCAGTTCTCGTCGGTACTATTTCTATTGAAACATCTGAATTTTTATCTAGCTTTTTAAAGAAAGCAAAGATTAAACATAAAGTATTAAATGCAAAATTTCATGCCCAAGAAGCTGAAATTGTTGCCGATGCAGGTAAAGAAGGCGCGGTAACTATTGCTACCAATATGGCTGGTCGTGGTACCGATATTGTTTTGGGTGGTAACTTAGATGCCATTATCGCTAAGCTTAAGCAACCAACAGCAGAGCAAATTGAAAAAGCTAAAGCACAGTGGAAAATTGATCACGAACGTGTTCTTGAATTAGGTGGCTTGAAAATAGTGGCGACAGAGCGTCATGAATCGCGTCGAATTGATAACCAATTACGTGGTCGTTCAGGTCGTCAAGGTGATGCCGGTGCAACTCGCTTCTATCTTTCTATGGAAGATTCATTAATGCGTATTTTTGCTTCTGAACGTATTTCTAATATGATGCGTAAACTAGGCATGGAGCGTGGCGAAGCTATTGAACACCCTTGGGTAACTCGTAGTATTGAAAATGCGCAGCGCAAAGTTGAAGGTCGTAACTTCGATATGCGTAAGCAATTATTAGAATATGATGATGTTGCAAACGATCAACGTGGTGTGATATACGAACAACGTAATGAATTGCTTGATGAAGAGGATATTGGTGAAGTAGTGCAAGCTATTCGTAGTGATGTTATCAATAGCATTATCGATGGTCATATTCCGCCACAATCATTAGTTGAAATGTGGGATGTTACTGGCCTTGAAGAGCAACTAAAAGGTGAATTCAACACTGACTTAGCCATATCACAATGGTTAGAAGACGACAAAAAACTGCATGAAGAAAGCTTACGTGAAAAAATAGTAGCTGAATTTGACCGGGTTTATAAAGACAAAGAAGCAATGGTTGGTGCAGATGTACTTCGTCAGTTTGAAAAAGCCGTGATGTTACAGAGCTTAGATTCTCATTGGAAAGAGCATTTAGCGGCAATGGATCATTTGCGTCAAGGTATCGGGCTGCGTGCTCACGCACAGAAAAACCCTAAGCAAGAATATAAACGTGAATCGTTTGAGTTGTTTACTGAAATGTTAGATAACTTAAAATATGATGTTGTTGGTATTTTATCAAAAGTACAAATTCAAGCGGAATCTGATGTTGAAGCGGTTGAAGAACAACATAGAAAATCAGAAACACCGGCAGAGTTTCAGCACCAAAGTGCAGCTGGGATAGATGAAAAACCACAAATGCCACGCGTTGGTCGTAATGAACCTTGCCCCTGTGGCTCAGGTAAAAAATACAAGCAATGTCATGGTAAATTGTCCTAGAACCTAGTACCTAGGTTTTAGTTATCTTCGTAGGCGGGAACTTGTTCGCGCTTGAGTGAGCGCGCTTGAGTGAGCGCGTTTGAATGAGCGCGATTGAAATCACGCCTACAAGCAGAAAAATAACATGTTTATGCTTTAATTTTACCTTTACCTAAGTAAAAACTGCATAGAGACGTTAAATAATGCCAGTCACTGACTGGCATTTTTATTGGTAACAACAAAGAGAATACAGATGAATAAACCTGTGCATGTGGCTGTAGGTGTGATTGTAGATAATACAGGTCAACAAACTCAATACTTTCTTACCAAACGCCTTGAACAGAGCCATCAAGGTGGGAAATGGGAATTTCCCGGTGGTAAGGTTGAAAAGGATGAAACTGTTGCGCAAGCGCTTGCTAGAGAGCTTAACGAAGAAGTAGCCATTGAGGCACTTTCTTGCCAACCTTTAATCACGATAAATCATGATTATAATGATAAAAAAGTCAGGTTAGAAGTATTCATTGTTGATCAATACCTTGGTGAGCCAAGCGCCCAAGAAGGGCAGGGACAAGGTTGGTTTACATTGGATGAATTACAAACACTCGATTTTCCCAAAGCTAATCAAGCGATTATTGATAAATTGATAAATTGATAAAGAAGCGCGATTAAAATCCCGCCTACGTCTATTCCGGCTCAACAAAAAATTTATTGTTTAGTAAAAATTCATCTTCCATGGCATCAAGCATTTCTTCGGTTAATGGTGTTGCTCCAGCGATTGATTGACTAATTTTGTGGTTTTCTTCCGCCCACTCACCTAAATCAATTAATTGACAGCGTTTGCTACAAAAGGGACGAAATTCACTACTGGCTTGCCAAATAACTTCTTTTTTACAGTTAGGGCAGGAAACTTTTAGGGTCATAATCAAGTTTAATAATGGCTAATAATATTAAAGATTATAGCATTGTTGATTGTAGGCGGGAACTTGTTCGCGCAGATTATGCTAGCAGCGCGCTAATTGAAACTTAGTTGCTTGATTGGAATAGCGCCGACCATCTAATTCACAAGGCAACATAAAGCGTATAGAATAACGAAATCTATTACCGCTTATGGTGGGATAATATTTAGCGCTTTGATCAACTTGTATTCGTAAAAGTAAAAGCCCTTCACCATTGTCTTGATAAAAGCCACTTTCTGTTTTAATCGTTTCAAACTCAGCGCGTTGGCGAATAAACTTCAATACTAAGGCCAATGATTGCTTAATATTATCAAGAAAAGATAACCACTGTTCAATATCATGGGTGATGATTGATGTAGGTTGATGCAGCCAAAATTGTAATTGCGGCAAATCAAAACTAGAGTTACCACCTTGAATTGCAAAACGCTGTTTTAAACTTGCCAATAACTTGTGTTCTTTTAACTGACACCAAGCTTGGTTGTTTACTCTTAACTGGGTTACTAAACTAACGGTTTCTTGCAAGTTCGTTTCTAACGCACTGGTATCAATATCAGGGGCTTGTGACCAAATAACTAAGTTTTGTTGTAATTTTTCTAAATCTTTGATCAATTCGCCGCGAATATCAGTACGCTCAAGAGTATCTATGATGGCAAATAAAGCATTGAAAAACACTTGGTGGCTAATGGAAATATCGGCATGTGCACAACTAGCAACTTGCTTAAACAACTGTTCAAGTTTTAAGTAATTACGAATACGCTCATTGAGCGGATGTTCATATAATATCGTTGTCATGCAAAGTGTTATGAAAGTTGTAAGCCTAAATTTTATTTGATTGGGCTATAGTACCCATAGAAAATAAAAATGGCGAATTATTTATAGATTATTTTTTACTCACCTTTATCTTTATCGAACATTACCTTGATGATCTTCAGCCAATTTCAAATAGTCTTGATGTAAATTAGTTACCAAACCATGCAGTTGAGTAAAGGTACAATTATCATTGTTTAATCGATCGTCAGCATGCTCAAGTCGCGTTTGTCTATCAACTTGGCTATTTATAATTGCTTGAACTTGCGCTATAGCGTTGTTGTCACGCTTTGTTGTCCGCGATATTTGAGTTTTCTCAGAAACATCAACAACTAAAACACGGTTAACTAGCTTCATCAAATTATTTTCAATAAGTAAAGGAGCAACCAGCAAACAGTATGAGCTTGTTGCTGCTTGTGTTTGCGAGATCAGTTGAGTTCTAATTAGCGGGTGCAGCAAGTTATTTAGCCATAGTTTATCTTCATTATTACTAAATATTTGTTGGCGTAATAAAGAACGATTGAGTTGTCCATCTGCTTGAATAAAGTCAGCACCAAAGCGTTCAGCTATGATTGTAAGCGCAGAGCTACCCTTGGCAACAACATCACGGGCAATAATATCTGCGTCAATAACGTTGATCCCAAGCTCTGCAAAAATGTTTGCCACTGTGGTTTTGCCACTTCCAATACCACCGGTAAGACCTACAATAAAATTTGACATAAGCGTTTAACTCTTAAACTTCTAGCTTAGTTGCATAAGGTACCAAGACCAAATACCTTCACCCCATAAAATGGTAATCCAACCAGCAATAGCCAGATACGGACCAAAAGGAATAGCTTGCTCTCGTTGATGACCTTTAAATAACATTAAAGATATACCGACAACAGCACCAACAACCGAGGCCATTAAAATAAGCATAGGGAGCAGTTGCCAACCAACCCAAGCGCCAAATAAAGCGAATAATTTAAAATCACCATGCCCCATGCCTTCCTTGCCTGTTAATAGTTTAAATAGCCAAAAAACACTAAACAAACTCATATAGCCGACAGCTGCACCGATAATCGCATCATCAAGCACAACAAAGGTGTTGTTAATATTCACTAATAAACCTAGCCATAACAACGGCATAACGATTTGATCAGGCAACAGCATATGATCAAAGTCAATTAGTGTTAAACAAATTAAACCCCAAGTGAGTATTAGCAATAAAAGCGTTTCAACACTAACGCCGAATTTCATGGCAACAACCACGCTCAATATTGCCGTGGCAGATTCAACTAAAGGGTAGCGAATTGAAATATTACTTTTACATTGGCTACATTTACCTTGTAAAAATAGCCAACTGATAACAGGAATGTTTTCGTAAAAGCGTATTTTATGATCACATTTTGGGCAAGTTGAGTCTGGCTTCGATAAGCTTAAATGCTCAATTTCTTTTGCAGGTATATTGTTAAGTTCGTCAGCTAAAAACTCACGACATTCCAAATACCAACCGTTATGCATCATTTTAGGTAAACGGTAAACAACCACATTTAAAAAGCTACCAATCATCAATGAGAGAATGCCAATAAAAATATAAAAGGCGAAGGAAGACTGTTGGAAAAATTCTAGCGTTTGCTCAAACATAAATTACTCATTCAAATAGGTGAAATTTGCTCTTTGCCTTTTATGGCATCGCGATATATTGCTCATCCTGAACATAAAAAGTTCCCAAACTGATAAGGCTTGGGAACTCTTCTTTTAAACTTGAAACTTACTAAGTATCTATACAATCATACCAATTTGGAAAATTGGTAAATACATCGCAATAATTAAACCACCAATTACCACCCCAAGTACTGCCATAATCATTGGCTCTAATAGCGCTGTGAGTGAGTCCACGGCATTATCAACTTCAGCTTCATAAACATTAGCAACTTTTGATAACATGTCATCAACCGCGCCAGACTCTTCACCAATCGCGACCATTTGTATTACCATATCAGGAAAAATACTACAGTTGCGCATAGCAAGGTTCATTTGCATACCAGAGGTTACCTCGGCGCGCACTTCTAAAATGGCATCACGAAAAACTGCATTACCGGCAGCACCAGCGGCAGACTCTAAAGCGTCTATTAATGGCACACCTGCTGCGAAAGTAGTCGAAAGCGTACGAGCATAACGAGCAACGGCAGCTTTTTCTAATAAATCACCAATAACAGGTAGTTTGAGGATTTTAGCATCTACTTGATCGCGCAATTTTTGGCTATTTCGGTGCGCACGTTTAAATAAAAATATAAACAGAAAAATAGCACCTAGGCCTAAATGCCAATAAGCGACCATAAAATCAGATATGCCAACAACAAACAAAGTAAAAGCAGGTAGTTCAGCGCCAAAACCGGCAAATATTTCTTGAAAAACAGGCACAACAAAAATTAATAAAATAGAGGTCACAATGCCGGCAATTAATAAAACTGCGATAGGGTAGGTCATCGCTTTTTTAATTTTGGCTTTTAAGGCTTCAGCCTTTTCTTTGTATGTGGCAATTCTGTCGTAAATCGTTTCTAGCGAGCCTGATTGTTCACCAGAGGCGACTAAGTCGCAATAGAGATCATCAAAATGTCTAGGGTGATCCCGCAAACAATCAGATAAAGGAATACCAGAGGCTAGTTTATTGCCTATTTCACCAAGTAGTTTTTGCATATTGCCATTACTGTGACCTTTACCAATCATTTCAATGGTTTGCACTAAAGGAACCCCAGCGCCTAGCATAGTGGCAATTTGGCGAGATATAACGGCAATATCGCCGGGTGTAATTGGTTTATCACCGCCCATACCAAAAAGAGGCTTAGCCTTTTTCTTAACTTTACTTGGCGTTATCCCTTGTTTGCGTAATTGGGCTTTTAACTCAATAATGTTACTGGCAGACAGTTCACCGCTAATTTTTTTACCTTTACGGTTAACACCTTGCCAAGTAAATACATCTAAAGATTTAACCTTAGGGGCATTTTTTTTTGCTACTGCTGTGGCCATAAGTTTACCTATTTTGGGTTAAGTTATTACGTAGGCGGGAACTTGTTCGCGCTCTTATTTTGTAGGCAGGAGCTTGTTCGCGCTATATGCGAATTAAAACTCGACTCGTGCCCTATAAAAACCCCGCCTATATTTCTATGCACTGGTCACTCGGTTAATTTCTTCAAGGCTTGTCATACCGTTCATTGCTTTTATCAAACCTGACTGTCGTAAATTGTTATAGCCCTCTTTTTGACACTGGGTGGCAATATCGAGAGAGTTACCACCTTCCATTATAATAGAAGCAATTTCAGGGCTGATCTTAATTACTTCATAAATTCCCACTCGACCTTTATAACCACCTGTACATTGTTCACAACCAACAGCTTTAAATAATTTTATTTCACTTAACTTTTCGGCTGGAAAACCTTGCTCAGCAAGTTGAGTTTCAGAAAGCTGTTCATGAGTTTTGCATTGTGGACATAAACGTCTAGCTAAACGTTGGGCGATAATAATACTCACCGAACTAGCAACATTATAAGAAGGCACACCCATATTTAATAAACGCGTTAATGTTTCAGCGGCAGAATTAGTATGTAAAGTTGATAATACTAAGTGACCCGTTTGTGCGGCTTTTATCGCAATTTCAGCGGTTTCTAAGTCACGTATTTCACCAACCATAACAATGTCGGGATCTTGACGTAAGAATGAACGTAAGGCACTAGGGAAAGTTAAGCCAGCGCGATTATTAATTTGTACCTGATTAATGCCTTCAAGGTTAATTTCCACCGGATCTTCAGCGGTAGATATATTGCGTTCTTGAGTATTTAAAATATTCAAGCCCGTATACAAAGAAACGGTTTTTCCTGAGCCTGTTGGCCCTGTAACTAATATCATGCCTTGTGGCTGGTCTAATGCTTCAGTGTAAATCTTTTTTTGCTCTGCCTCATAACCAAGCATGTCAATACCTAGCATAGCGCTTGATGAATCTAAAATACGCATTACAATTTTTTCACCCCACATGGTAGGTAGAGTACTAACACGAAAATCTATCGACTTTTTCTTGGACAAGGCTAATTTTATTCGGCCATCTTGCGGTACACGGCGCTCAGCAATATCAAGTTTAGACATAACTTTTAGACGAGCTGCCATACGTGAAGACAAACTTACTGGTGGACGTGCAATTTCAGTTAAAATACCATCTATACGAAAACGAATGCGAAAAGACTTTTCATAAGGCTCAAAATGCAAATCTGAAGCGCCTTTTTTTATCGCATCAAGCAATATTTTATTAATAAAAACAACGATTGGCGCATCATCTTCCCCACTGGCAGCATCATCTTCACTTTTTTCTTCTTGAACTTCTAATCCCGATAATTCTTCCGAATCTATATCAGTAATATCAAGGGCATCGCTTTCATCTTCTAATACTTTTTCAATGCAATTTTGTAAGCCGTGCTCGTCGGTTAAAATTAATTCAGTGCTAAAGCCAGTGTTAAATTGAATTTCTTCGAGGGCATCAAGATTGGTTGGATCTGACATGGCAACAAACAATACTTTACCACGAAGAAATAATGGCAAGGCATTATGTTTGGTGATGAGTTTTTCGTTACGAACCCCTTCTGGCACAAGAGTGGTATCAAAGTTACTCAGTTGAATATAAGGGTAACCAAATTTATTTGACAGAATTTCAGCAATTTTATTACCGTCAAAATTTTTATCTTCAACTAAATAGCGAATAAAAGGTTTGCTTTTGCCGACAAAGTCAGCGCAAATATCATCAATACTAGCAATGGGTACTAGCTGTTCTTTAGATAATGCCGATAAAACACTGGATTGTTGGTGATTTCCTTTCATAACTTTTTGCTGATAACCTTTTGAAAAAATTCAATGAACATGTCAAATTCAGTGTAACTTAATTTGAGCTAAAAGCGCAAAATTTTTACCTGATTGAGTTTAATGAAATGGTATTTTTATAGGCGGGGCTTAAATAGTGAGTTTTTTCGAACAAACTAAAATTGAAAATTTAGTTTCACTGGCTAGTTAAGGAAACTCAAAGCAACAAAAAAGCTCCCGAAGGAGCTTTTAAAAAAGAGTTCACAAGGTTTAATAGTCAAATTCAATCAACTTGCTCGCCCACTCTAATTCTAAGGTTATTGAAAGGAGGTTTGGACTCTTTAAGCTTTACAGTAACCCTTAGCTATACAACCACCTGTGTTTACCCAAGTAATCTGACCGTTAAGAAGTGTTGGAGTCATTATTAATGTGTCACCAGCAACAATACCATTTACTGCAAGGGGCGTTACCGTTATAACACCGTTACCTGCAACAGCAACTGTATCAACAGCTCCGCCACCAGTAGCCCCTGCTGCTAATGCTGCAATTTCAGCATCCCCAGCAGTATTGCAAGTAGCTAATGAGTTATTTAGTTGAGCGCATATCTCAACAGCAGATTTTACACCACCACCAGCTGAAGTCACTTCCACATACGCTGATTTTGAGGTATATGTTTGATAAGCAGGCAAAGCCACTGCCGCTAAAATACCGATAATCGCTACAACGATCATTAATTCAATTAAAGTAAAACCCTGTTGAGCTTTGTTCGTCATTTTGTTCATTGCGTTTAAGTTTTTCATAGTAATAATTTCCATCAATTTCTACGGGGGCTGAAGTTAATATGCGACATATTTTCATAAATGTAAAATAATGTTGCGTTTATTTCTGTTTTTAATAGGTATTTAATAGGTTTTTTACTTAAGAGCTAAGTGAAATTAACACCTTAAAGCTTATTTAACACCCTATTAACCTCTGTTTATGCTTTGCATAAATACATCGACTAAACAGAGCCCAAAGCAAACTGACCGAAGTCATTTACCTAAAAGCTGTTTATAAATATAAACAACTTATGCGACTTGTAAAGGCTAAAGTGCAAAAAAATACGGTAATTGCGTTTAAAATGAATAGATTGCTGCATTTGCCGTCACTTTTTTGTCATTTATCTTTGTACGTTTTTTTTCGTATTATAATTAATCGAGCCTTACGCGAAAAATTTACAGCATAGCGTTGGGGGACCACTATATTTTCTCTGTTTTACTTTTTATTAGTTATTTATTTCTATTTTTTAGCAAAGGCGCGTGATCTTTTTAAAGTTTTTCTGTATAATCCGCGCTCCCTACGTTACAAACTGTCTTTTTAATAGTCTGTTTCTTTTGGAATAGTCAGTTTAAAAGGCGTTAGGCTCGATACTCGAAGGGGTAATTGCGTGGTCTATTTTAACCGACAAGCTAAACTTCTCTTTTACTGTATATAAGTAAAAGTAACGTTTTAACTTGTTATTTAAGTAACATATTTAATATTGGGTTTTTTAATGAAAACTTTTGTAGCTAAACCAGCAAGCGTACAACGCGAATGGTTCTTAGTGGACGCCGAAGATAAAACTTTAGGTCGTATCGCTACTGAAATTGCAAGCCGTTTACGCGGTAAGCATAAACCAGAATATACTCCTCACGTAGATACTGGCGATTATATCGTTGTTATTAATGCTGAGAAAGTACGTGTAACTGGTAATAAAGCGAAGGGTAAAATTTACTATTCGCATACTGAATTCCCTGGTGGTCTTAAGCAAATTAGCTTTGAAAAGCTAATTGACAAAGCGCCGACACGTGTTCTTGAATTTGCAGTGAAAGGCATGCTTCCTAAAGGTCCTTTAGGTCGCGAAATGTTCCGCAAATTAAAAGTGTATGCTGGTGCTGAGCACGCGCATACTGCACAACAACCACAACTTTTGGAGCTGTAAGCAATGGCTGATAATCAATATTACGGTACTGGTCGTCGCAAGAGCTCAACTGCTCGTGTGTTTATGAAAGCTGGTAACGGTGCAATCACAATTAACAAACGTGACATTTCTGAGTACTTCGGTCGTGAAACGGCTCGTATGGTTGTTCGTCAACCATTAGAGTTAGTTGAAATGTTAGAAAAGTTTGACTTTAACATCACTGTAGTTGGTGGTGGTATTTCTGGTCAAGCTGGCGCGATTCGTCACGGTATTACTCGTGCATTAATGGAGTTTGATGAAACTTTACGCTCTGGTTTACGCCAAGCTGGTTTTGTTACTCGTGATGCGCGTAAAGTTGAACGTAAGAAAGTTGGTCTTCATAAAGCACGTAAGAAGCCACAATTCTCAAAACGTTAAAATTCGATTTCTTTCGAATGTATTTTCAAAAACCGAGCTTGTCTCGGTTTTTTTATCTCTTTTTTTTGAGTAATTTCCATCTATGGAGATGATTGTAGGCGGGAATTTATTCGCGCTTGCTTTAGGCTTTAATCACTGTTTCTTATTCCAGATAAATACAATTCCAAAACGGGTACTCTCCAATATTATTAATTATGCCTGCTCGTAATGGATTGGCTACAATATATCTGGCCTGATTAATTAAGTCAGATTCATTTTTGACTTGATGATCGAAATAGTCTGCTTGCCAAAGTGCACCTTTGCTACCTGTCAGTTTGTTAATTGATATTGTAGTTCTACCTTTTAAACGTTTCATTATCTCTGATAGGCTCTGTTTTTCAAGTAATTGAAACTGCCAATGCAAATGATCAGGCATAAGAACATAGCTTATTGTTTTTATTGCTTGCTCATTTTCTAAAGCGTAGATCTCGGTGATAACTTTTTGTGCTATTTCTAAAGAACGAAATAACTCAACTCTGTTTTTAGTGACTGTTGTGACAACATAAAAGTGAAAGGGTTGAGATACTCTACCTTTTCTGAGTAGATGTGAAAAATGCATGACAATTCCTTTTGTTAGCGTATGTCTAAAAGTAGCCTAGTTATTGATAGTGGACAAGTTATTCACACCAATAAGTTCTTAGCGCGAACAAGTTCCCGCCTACGGGGTTTTGCAGGCGGTGACGTGGTTTAATGGATTCGCGGTTGTTTTAAGTTCCCGCCTATGGAGATGTTTGTAGGCGGGAATTTATTCGCGCTTGCTTGGCGGTTTAATGGTGCATGTTATATTTGAAAATAATCTTTAATTTTCAAGATTAAATACCCTTTATTTTGTTTATATCAAAGTATTTCAAAATATTTCAACTTTTACAGTACTTAACGCCTTTTTACCTTGTAAAAAACCACCTGTTTCTTTATGATCATAAAAATTTTTTGTCGATGTACCTCTAGGTATAAATTTGATCAAACAATAATAAAAGCTATGCTAATTCATGCTGTAGTTAAATGTATGATTAATGTAATTAATAAAAGTTGTTTGGTAATCAATGTAAATTGGAGAGTGTGAATGAGCAATGTGCCTGTGAATAACGGCCGCCGACGCTTCTTAACCGCGGCAACTGCCGTTGTTGGTGGTGCGGGTGTGGTCGGTGTGGCTGTGCCTTTCATTGGTTCCTGGAATCCAAGTGCTCGCGCGAAAGCTGCGGGTGCTCCAGTTGAAGTCAATGTAGGTAAAATAGAGCCTGGTCAATTAATCCGTGCTGAATGGCGTGGTAAACCTGTTTATGTAGTTCGCCGTACTGAAGAGACTGTCAATGCGTTAGCAAAACATGATGACCAGTTACGTGATCCTAATTCTGAAAAAGCACAACAGCCTAGTTATGCAACTAACGCTTATCGCTCTATTAAGCCTGAATTTTTAGTAGCTCTTGGTGTTTGTACTCACTTAGGTTGTGCTCCAACACATCATAGCGATGATTTTGATCAATTTGTTGATGGTGTAGCGAATGGCTTTTTCTGTCCATGTCATGGTAGTAAATTTGATATGGCTGGTCGTGTTTTTCAAGGCGTTCCGGCACCATTGAATTTAGTGGTTCCTGAACATTCATTCACCAGCGAAGACACTCTATTAATTGGTGTTGCTCCTGATGCAAGTAATGGAGAGGCATAATGTTAGCTAATTTTATGGCTTGGATGGACAAGCGTTTGCCGTTAACTGATGCTTGGAATAAGCATTTGGCACAATACCCAGCACCAAAAAACTTTAACTTTTGGTATTTCTTTGGTTCATTAGCCATGTTAGTGCTAGTAAACCAAATTTTAACCGGCGTATGGTTAACCATGAGCTATGAACCATCAGGCGATGGTGCATTTGCTAGTGTTGAATACATTATGCGTGATGTTGATTACGGTTGGTTATTACGTTACATGCATTCTACGGGGGCGTCAGCATTCTTTATTGTGGTTTATTTGCACATGATGCGCGGCCTTATGTATGGCTCGTATCAAAAACCTCGTGAATTGCTATGGATCTTCGGTATGTTGATCTTTTTGGTATTAATGGCTGAAGCATTTATGGGCTATTTATTACCTTGGGGTAACATGTCGTATTGGGGCGCGCAGGTAATTATTTCGCTCTTTGGGGCTATTCCTGTTATAGGTGATGATTTAACGTTATGGATTCGCGGAGATTATGTTATTTCTGGCGCTACGTTAAACCGTTTCTTTGCTTTACATGTTATTGCGATGCCATTGGTATTAGTTATTTTAGTATTTTTGCACATTCTTGCATTACATGAAGTTGGCTCTAATAACCCTGAAGGTACTGATGTTAAAAAACCTAAAGGTAGCATACCGCAAGAAGAGCAAAGTAAATTTGCTTTCCATAAACAATACACAGACAAATACGATATTGTTGATGCGATACCGTTCCATCCTTATTATTCTGTAAAAGATATTATGGGTGTGGCAGGTTTCTTAATTCTCTTTTGTTGGGTAATGTTTTTTGCACCTGAAGGCGGTGGTTACTTTATGGAAGCGCCAAACTTTGAACCTGCTAATAGTTTGAAAACACCTGAGCATATTGCGCCAGTTTGGTACTTTGGTCCTTTCTATACAATATTACGTGTTATTCCTGATAAGTTAATAGGCGCTATTGGTATGTTCTCTGCCATTATTGTGCTTTTCCTTGTGCCATGGTTTGATCGCGGTGTGGTTAAATCAGTTAAGTATCGTTCTAAGCTACATTTGTTAAACTTGATTCAGTTCTCAATTAGTTTCATTGTTTTGGGTGTTTTAGGTACCTTACCAGCAACACCTACTGCTAACTTAATTGGTACTATTGCTAGTTTTGGTTATTTCGGATTTTTCGTTGCACTTTGGTTTTATTCTAAAAATGAAAAATGTAAGCCAGTACCAGAGAGGGTTTCTCACTAATGAAAAAACTTATTAAAGTACTTACTTTTGCTGCTATGACATTAGTACCAATGTTAGCTTTGGCTTCTGCTGGTGGTGTACATTTAGATAAAGCCAATAATGATTTAACAGATAAAGAGTCATTGAAAAATGGTTTTAAAACGTATATTAACTATTGCTTAGGCTGTCACCAATTACAGTACCAACGTTATAATCGTACCTTTAAAGATTTAGGTATTGACGAAGCTGATGGTATTGAAAATTATATGTATACCGGTGAAAAAGCAGGTGATCATATTACCAATACTATGCCGACCAAAGAGGCGGCTAAATGGTTTGGTACTGCGCCACCTGATTTAACCCTTGAAGCGCGTTTACGTAGCCCCGATTGGATTTATACTTACTTACGTTCATTTTATATGGATGAAAGTCGTCCATTTGGCGTGAACAATAAAGTATTTAAAGACGTAGGTATGCCTCACGTATTACAAGATTTGCAAGGTGTTAGCTCTATTGATGAACATGGCAATGTAACGCCAGCAATGGGTGGTAGCTTAACAGAAGAAGAATACGATATTGTAGTACGTGATTTAACTAACTTTTTAGAATATGTTGGTGAGCCAAGTAAGTTAGAACGTGAAGCTATGGGCGTTAACGTATTAATATTCTTGTTCATCTTCTTTATTATTTCTTACTTCCTTAAGAAAGAGTACTGGAAAGACGTACATTAATAGCAATGTAGGCGGTTTACTTTTGAGAGAAAGTAATCGCACTTATTGATGTGTAAAATTTTAGCGCGAACGAGTTCCCGCCTACGGGAATTTAATTCGCGCTTTTGTTGTTTAAAATATAGGAGGCCCTATGGCCGTAGCAGCAAATAAACGTTCAGTAATGACGTTATTCTCGCATGCTGATGACATGTATAGTCATCAAACACGTATAGTATTGGCAGAAAAGGGCGTTGGTGTAGACATCACTTTAGTTGACCTAGCTAACTTGCCTGAAGATTTAATTGATTTAAACCCTTATGGCACAGTGCCAACATTAATTGATCGTGAATTAGCGTTATACGAAGCTAAAATTATTATTGAATATTTAGATGAACGTTTTCCGCATCCACCTTTGATGCCGGTTTATCCTGTATCACGTGGTCGTAGTCGTTTAATGATGCACCGTATTGAAAATGACTGGTATAGCCTAGCTAAAGTTATTTTAACAGGCAGTGCTGAAGAGGCTGAAAAAGCGCGTCAAGAGCTTAAAGAGAGCTTGTTGAGCGTAGCACCAATTTTAAATGAAGCACCATATTTTATGAGTGAAGAGTTTAGCTTAGTTGATTGTTACTTAGCACCGTTATTATGGCGTTTGCCTGCTTTTGGTATTGAACTTATTGGTCAGGGCTCAAAAGAGTTAAAAACTTATATGTTACGCTTATTTGAACGTGAGTCTTTTCAAGCATCATTAACAGAAGCTGAACGTGAATTACGTTTTGGTCACCCTGCTTAATGACTGATGTAACCTCAGTGAAAATGAGCTCTAATAAGCCCTACTTAGTTGGGGCTTTTTATGACTGGATTTCAGATAATGATTTAACACCACATATTGTTGTTGATGTCAGTGTTTATGGGGTTTTAGTACCCATGGCATATGTTAATGACGGTCAAATTGTGTTGAACATTGCTTCTTCTGCGGTTGGCACTATTGCCTTAGGCGCAGATGCAATTGAATTTAGTGCACGCTTTGGTGGTAAGTTAGAGCACATTACTGTGCCATATGGCGCTGTAGCTGCCATTTATGCGAAAGAAAACGGTGCAGGCACTTCGTTGCCGATAGAACACCCAAGTGATGACGATATTACCGTTAAAGAAGCGGATGATAGTGAAGCAAAAACAGCTAAGCCAAAAGCAAGTTTGAGTAGTGTTTCTTCTGTTGCTAAAACAGCAGCGCCGAAAAAATCAGCTAAAGGTAAAGCAAGTTTAAAAGTAATAAAGTAATGCTTAAATATGCGTTATTAATGTAGTAGTTTAGCTTTAAGCTGTATTGTTCAATTCAAAGGAAAATGCACGGAGTTGACGATAGTCAATGAGTACATTTGACGCCTTAATTGGACTATACAGCAACAAGATAAGCTGCTACAAGTATTCAAACGCCTTAAAAACGCGATTAACACCAGTAATATTGCGCGTTACATTAACAGCCGCATCTGCTTCTTCTTTAGAAACTATCCCCATTAAGAAAACTTCCGCATTTTCTGTAATAACTTTAATATTATTGCCACCGACTTTATCACTAGAAAACAAAGCTGTTTTTACTTTAGAGGTTAACCACACATCGTTAGTTTGTGTGGTAACTGAGGTGGTATTGCCAATTCTAATTTGATCATGAATGCGAACAACACCATTAATATTATTTAGGATTTTTATTGCCTGATCTTTTAAAAAGGTATTAGGGGCTTGGCCAATAATTAAAACCGAGCCGTTAACACTACTGACATGCAAATTAGTATTTTCAGTTAAAGACTTGTTTTTTGCGATACCATTATAAGCTTCTAATTCAATGCTTTGATCGTCGATTTGATTACCAATACTACGTCGATCAGTCGCCATGCTCGCACCTGTGGTTATGGCTACAACGGCAACAGCAGCACAGCCTTGTAAGGTAGCAAGGGTAAGTACGATGGCCGTAAATTTTGTTGATTTAGCACGGACAAGTTTAGAAAAGTTAATCATGAAATTTAAGACTCCGACTGTGGAAATAAAGTGGTATCGATGATTTCGCATAAACAATGCAAAATAATTAAATGTACTTCGTTGATGCGCGCTGTACGTGCTGAAGGCACTCTAATTTCAACATCATTTTCGCCTAATAAACCAGCAATGTCGCCACCATCGTGACCTGTTAAAGCAATAATAGGCAGATCGCGAGCTACGGCGCTTTCAACAGCCTTAACGACATTACGCGAATTACCACTACTTGAGATAGCTAGTAAAACATCACCGCCATTGCCAAGCGCGTGAATTTGCTTAGAAAACACTTCATCGTATTGTGAATCGTTGGCGATTGACGTAATGGTAGCGCTGCCAGCAACCAGTGAAATAGCGGGTAAACTTGGACGTTCAGCTTCAAAACGATTGATTAACTGTGAGCAAAAGTGCTGTGCATGTCCAGCAGAGCCACCATTACCACAGCTAAGTATTTTATTACCAGAAAGTAAGCATTGCACCAACATCATGCCCGCTTGCTCTATTGCGCCAGAAATAGCTTCGGTGGCTGCTATTTGGGTTTGAATGCTTTCGGTAAAATTATTTTGGATCTGTTCTAACATGGGGGTTAAATAACTCCGGTTTTCTGCCATTGCTACCAAGCAATGAGCTAAAATAAAAAGTGCTAAAATAAAAGGTGTTAAAAGGCATTTTTTAGCCAAGTTACTTGTGGTTGATTAATGTCGCCGTCTAAAGCGATAACATCAAAACGACAAGGGGTATTATATTCATTTAAATTGGCTTTATGGAGAAAAAATGCAACACAATGTTTAATTTTATTTTGCTTTGCTTGAGATACGGCTGAAATTGCGCCACCAAAGTGACTGTTTTTGCGATATTTGACTTCAACAAAAATAAAGGTAGTGCCTTCTTGCATTATCAGATCTATTTCACCTTGGCGACAATGCACGTTGCTATCTATAAAAACTAAGCCCTGATCAATAAGATATTGCTTGGCAAATGCTTCTGTGACTTTACCTGTGTTATGACTTGTTGACGCCTTAATCCATGGCAACTTGACTCACCTTATCCTGTTTATATTGACCCCAAATAAGGCTACGGGTAAGAATATTAGCACTGTTAAGTTTTAGTACACCCGTTTGACCATAATGCCTAATATAGGGGGCTTGCTGCATTTGAGCGATCTTTTTTAGTAAATTATAACTGTCAAAGCCCATCGCAAATATTTTTGACAGACTGTCTGTACGCTTAGGCCAAAGCTTATCACTGAGCTTCGTTAATGTTTTATTTTGTAGCTTAGAGTCAAGTAACCAAGGAATTTGAGTGAAAGTTAAGCCTTGTAGATCATTGATGCTGTTAGCATTATTCTTATCATTGAAATTACTGTGGCTTCGTGAGCTAGCATAGACAGGAATGGTGTCAGCAAAAGGGCTAATATTGACATCAATATAGGGCTTAATTAAGCGTGTTTGTGCGGCCGTGCCAACAAGGTAAATCATATCTATATCACGGCGATTGCGTGGCTCTGCCTTTATTATGTTTTTAAGACGGGCATTAAGTTGTTTTATACGGGTTTGACTTGCATTGATATCTAAGCTTTCTTTTAAACTTGCCTGCATTTGTTTACCTTCATTAAAATAAACAATTTCAGCAGATTCTCCTGTGGATAATTGCCATTGCTGATTAAAAGCAAGGGCGATCCGTTTTGATACTCTATCTTGATGACTTAAAATTATAGGTTTATGGTAGTTGTGTTGACTAAGCAGCGCTGCAGCTTGTGTTGCTTCATCTTCAGGTTGCATAGACAAAGCTGTTTGATAACTTGCTAACGGCTGTTGCGATGACAAATTAAGTAATAATGTAGGTTGCTTTAGTGCAGCTTGTTGAACACTCAGTTTTAAAAATTTCTCAACGTTTGGTTTTAATAAAGGGCCAACAATATGGTCAATATTAAGATCGTTAAATTGTTCAGTAATATTTTCCCAATCAAGTGTGTTGGTATCAATAAAGTGAATACTATTGTCAGCGCGGTTATTATAAGCGGCTAAAATTCCTTGTTGAGCAGCTAAACCGGCATTTTTTTGATTACCACTTAGCGGTAATAAAACGGCAATATTTTTAACTTCGCTTGGGGTTAAATTAGCTGATTTTAATTGCTCGATAATAATGACTGCTGGGTGTGTTGGGTTTTGCTGTTGCCATAACGTTAAATAGCGAGAAAATTGCTCAGCATTACCGCCAAACTGGTGACTGTAGTTTAATAACTGTCGCCAACCCGCTATAAAAGGCGGTTTACTATGCATTAATTGTGTTACTTGCCACTGAGATAACACTGAAAGTTCATGCCAAAGTGTCAGTACATCATCACTTGATGCGTTATTATTTAAAACAAAAGCGTTAAGTTTTGCACTAAGTGCCGGAATTGTTTTATTTAGTGCGGTTAATACTTGAGCTAAAGTTTGGTAATAAGTTAATGTTAATTTAAGCGCATCTGCGGCATTGTTATTATTAGAGGATAAAACTAACTCTTTAGCGAGTTGCAACTCTTGATAGGCTTGTTGTTGATAATTGAGTGCATGCAAGCTTGCTGCTTTTACTAATAATAAGCGATAGATGTCTTGTGGAGAGTTTTGCCCTAGTTCAATGGTGCTGTTGGCTAGCCATAACGATTTTTTAAAATTGCTTTGCTGAAAAAACAACTCACTGGCATCAATTAACAGGGCTGAAATTTCATTTTGTTGTGCAAGTGATACGGGCGCTTTCTGAGAATATTGCGCATTAAGTGTTTGTGCTAAAGCGAGTTTTTCTTCGGCAGTTTCAAATGATTCAGTTTTTTCAATTGTTGTTTTTGTCACCACTTGTGCTTTTTTTGTTGTAGATTGTGTACTACAAGCAGAAATAAATAAGGCGAGCAAAAATACCAAGGTGAAAAAGATGTTCGCGCGCATTTGTTGAAAAAATACCATCGATTGAATTTTTGCTAAATAAAAAGTGGGCAAATTAGTTTGGCTCAAGTGGAAAAATCCGTGCATTTTTAGCTCAGTGTAAGGTTATAATAAACGTCATCGGATCTAGTCTCAACTATTCAAGTTAAGTAATTTAAAATGAGTGAAAACAAGATAAACCCAAGCACGCTGTACATAGTTGCCACGCCAATTGGTAATTTAGGCGACATTAGTGCACGAGCGTTAGATATATTAACGCAAGTTGATATTATTGCCTGTGAAGATACTCGCCACACCAAAAAGTTATTATCTGCTTTTGCCATTCAAAATAAAACGCTGTCAATGCATGATCATAACGAGAAGCAGCGACAAGACTATATTGCTAGCTTATTGCAAGAGGGCAAAAGTATTGCTCTAGTGTCGGATGCTGGGACACCATTAATCAGCGACCCCGGATTTCATTTAGTGCGACACTGTCGCAGTTTAGGTTTGGCTGTTTCGCCAATTCCCGGTGCTTGTGCAGCTATTTCAGCACTGAGTGTTGCTGGCTTGCCAACTGATAGATTTTCATTTGAAGGTTTTTTACCTTCAAAATCAGGCGCCCGTAAAACTACTTTAGCAAAACTTGCTAGTGAAACCCGTACTATGGTTTTTTACGATGCGCCACGCCGTGCAATAGATACTATTGCTGATGTTGCTGAAGTATTAGGCAGTGAGCGTTATGTGGTTATTGCCCGAGAATTAACAAAAACCTTTGAAACTATTCACTCAGATACTGCCGCTAATTTGTTAACATGGTTGCAAGAAGATCCCAACCAACTTAAAGGTGAAATGGTGCTAATCATTGAAGGGTATCAGCAAAACCCTAATGAAATTTCAGCACAGGTGATTGACACCTTGAAGTTATTGTTAGCTGAAATGAAGCCGAAAAAAGCCTGTGCAATTACTGCAGAGATCCATGGCGTGAAAAAGAATGCCCTTTATGAGTTTGCTTTGTCATTAAAAAAGGAAAGTTAAATGACTTTACTGATAGTTTATTTAATTATTGCCATTGGCGTGTCTTTTATTTGTTCAATTTTAGAAGCCGTATTACTTTCAGTTACCCCGACATATATACAGCAAATTAAAAAGAAAAAAGCACATGGTGGTGCTGTGTTAGCTAAAACTAAAGAGCATTTAGATCAATCAATTTCTAGTATTTTGATACTCAATACCTTTGCTCATACTATGGGAGCTGCGGGTGTTGGTGCACAAGCCATCCGTGTTTATGGTGAACAATGGGAAACAGTAGTTGCTTTTTTGTTAACGCTTGCGATTTTGTACTTTTCAGAGATTATTCCTAAAACTATCGGCGCAACGTTTTGGCGTCAATTGGCTATTCCATCGGCCTATATTATTTCTTTTTTAGTGAAATTGGTATTTCCATTGGTGTGGCTATCAACCCGCTTAACTCGTCTATTTAGCAAAAATCGAAAAAACTCTATCAGTCGAGAAGAAGTATTAGCCTTTACTGCGTTAAGTTATAAAGAAGGTGCAATAGCAACGCAAGAAAATGTCTTACTTGAAAATATATTAAAACTGCGTGAAGCCAAAGCAAAAGACATTTTAACGCCCCGTACCGTTGTTCATGCTTTATCTGAATTTATTACCGTAAAAGAAGCACTTGATGCAGAAGAAACTGCAAACTTTACCCGTATACCTGTTTTTCAAGGCAGTACAGACACTATTTCAGGCTTGATTATAAAAGGAGACCTTTATGAATATGAGCGACAAGGACGAGGTGACGCATTATTAAAGTCACTCAAAAAACCTATTCATCATATCTCTGAAAATTATCCGGTATTAAATTTACTTGATGCTTTCATCAAACGACATGAACAGCTTTTTTTAGTTAACGATCATTTTGGACAAACCTCAGGTGTAGTAACTTTAGAAGATGCTGTTGAAACTTTACTAGGGCGTGAAATTGTTGACGAAAGTGATAAAGTTGCTGATCTGCAAAAATTTGCTAAGGAAAGCTACCGAGAACGTTTGCGCAAAAAATAATTGTCGCCTTGAAACTCATATCTTGGGGTAGTTTGCATAAGTAACTTTTTTGAAATGATCATTCACATTAACGGTTCTTGTTTGATGAAGCCACAAAGCAATAACTTTACAGCACAAATTTGGAGAATGAAGTGAGTGAAAAATCAACGCTAGATCTTGCCGATGTACTTAAAGCTAACCCATACACTGTTCCGCCATTACTTGAGTATCATGATCGTTTATTAAGACACCCAGGTTCACCTTTTACCATTGCCGAACGTGAATTAATTGCCGCTTATGTTTCGGGGCTAAACCAATGTCAGTTTTGCTTTGGTGCTCATAAAATTATTGCCGCCACGTTTGATTTTACTGAAGAGCAGGTTGAGTTATTATTTACGGATATTGATAAAAGTGGTGTTGAGAAACGCTTATTACCCGTATTGAGCTTTGTTAAAAAACTAACTTTAACCCCTTCAAAAGTAGTAGATGCTGATAGAGAAGCTATTATAGATGCCGATTGGCCACAACAAGCCATTTTTGATGCCGCTTCAATTTGTGGATTGTTTAATTTAATGAATCGAATTGTTGAAGGTACAGGTGTTAAATCGTCAGCAGCTATTCAACAAGCGCAACGCGATCGTCATCAACGCACAGCCAGTGATGAAATTAATCTAAACAGTTATCAAGATTACGGACGAAAAATTGGCGTTTTGCCAGAGTAATTGTCATTTGATGATGAATAACAGTAGCGTTAATTTACTATTGCGGTAGAATGCGCCCTGAGTTGACTAGACAATCGCTGCTTGCTGAATTTATTCAGTGAGGGGAGGAAAGTCCGGGCTCCAATGAGCAGGGTGCCAGGTAACGCCTGGGCGGCGCAAGCCGACGACAAGTGCAGCAGAGAGAAGACCGCCGATGACCGCTTGCGGAACAGGTAAGGCTGAAAGGGTGCGGTAAGAGCGCACCGGATTGCTGGTAACAGTAATTGCAGGGTAAACTCCACCCGGAGCAAGACCAAATAGGGTTCCTTATGACGTGGCTCGCGTTGGAACCGGGTAGGTTGCTTGAGCCTTAGCGCGAGTTAAGGCCTAGACGAATGATTGTCACTTCCTTTGGAAGATACAAAACCCGGCTTATGTGTTAGCTCAAACATTCAAAGTAACCGCTTGCGCTTCTTATACAAGCCTAGCGGTTACTTATTCTTTTCTATGTCCCCAAAAAATTTTCACCTGATTTTGTAGCTTCTCCATTCAAAGCATTGCTAAATTATTATCAATTTTCTTTCAAGTTATGACTGCCTGTAACCTAATGTTTCAAAAGCGCCTTTCATCGTAAATAAAATGTAACTGAACTGATCCTTTTTAGCATTTGGGACGGCTAAGTTTATACTCCGTCAAAGATAAAATTACCAATCCGTAAAATAGGATGGAATAAATGAATATAACCCGTGCTGCTTTAAAAAATCCTGCTGCTATTATTGTTCTCGTTGCGCTAATTATGGTATTTGGGTTTTTGAGTGTGTTTAAACTTCCTATTCAATTAACACCTGATATTGAACAACCACAAATAAATATTTCCACCGGTTGGGCCAGTGCAGCACCTGAAGAGATGGAATCGGTCATTATAGAGCCCATTGAAAATGTAGTTAAAAATACCCAAGGCGTAACTAAAGTCACTACTAATATTCGACGTGGTTTTGGTAATATCACACTCACCTTTGATGTTGGTGCTGATATGCAAAAAGCGATGCTTGATGTGATTAATAATATGAATCAAGCACCGCCAATACCGCTCGATGCAATGGACCCTATTATTTCTGCTGGTGGAGGGAGAGGTGGTCCAAATACGGCATCGCTTATGATCAAAACCTTGCCCGGTAACCCAGCTCAAGATTTGGGTAAGTATCAAAAATTAATAGAAGATGTTGTTCGCCCACGTTTTTCTCGTATTCAAGGTATGGGGCAAGTTAATTTGCAAAGCCACCGACCTAGGGAGTTAAGAATAACATTTGATCCACTGAGAACCGCTTCATTAGGCTTGTCACTTGCTGATATTAGTTCCACTATCACACGAGCTAGTGATGTTTCTGCTGGTGTTGCTAATGTTGGTAGAAGGCAATATACAGTGAGATTTTCAGGGCAATATGATGTTTCTAATTTAACTGAAATGATTATTGGTTATAGTGGTGAACGTCCTATTTACTTAAAAGATATTGCTACCGTTGAAAATACCTTAGTTGATCGCTTTGGCTTTAATATGCGAAATGGACAGCCGTCGTACTATTTCACATTGAAGCGACAAAATGATGCCAATACCGTTGCATTATTAGATGAGATAAACATCGCTATTAAAGAGCTTAATGAAGGGCCAATGAAAGATGCGGGCTTGGTTATTGATTTAAGCTTTGACTCATCGGTTCATATTCGTAATGCGCTAAAGCTAGTACAAAATAATTTAGGGTTGGGTATTGTGTTAGCGTTAGCTATTTTATGGCTGTTCTTACGAGGCTGGCGCAATATTTTCATTATTGCCGTCACTATTCCTATTTCTTTAATGGTAGCTTTTGTTGCTTTAGCGATATTTGATCGTAGTTTAAATGTTATATCACTAGCGGGTTTAGCTTTTTCTGTAGGCTTAGTGTTAGATGCGGCGATTATAGTACAAGAAAACATAGTTAGATTACGTGGTTTAGGTATGGAAGGGAGCAAAGCAGTTATGCGTGGCGCCTTACAAGTTACCGGTGCATTATTTGCCTCTACTGCGACCAGTGTCGCAATATTTTTACCAATTTTATTTATGGCAGGAATAGAAGGGCAATTGTTTTCAGATTTAGCGCTCACTCTTTCTATTGCTGTTATTGCATCACTTATAACGGCAATAACTATTTTACCTATAGCTAGCCATTACTGGCTTAAATCCAAAAATGATGTAGATCCTTTTGCCCATTATTGGGAAAAACTCACTAGCCTTGTGATGCGTTTAACTAATACACAAACCAAGCGCGTTAGTTGGATATCCTTTTTACTAGGTGGCTCGTTGTTAGTCATAGCATTATTAATGCCTAAAACAGATTTTATGCCCCGAGCACCAATTGATGGCTTCTTTTTTAGCTTAAATATGCCACCGGGCGGAAATGTTGAATTTATTGAAGAAGAAATGGCATCACTAGTAAAAGAAAGGTTAGCCCCTTATCTTTCAGGTGAGAATCAACCAAAAATTAAAAGTTATAACTTTTTTTCATTTGGCTCAGGTGCAACCGGAGGTTTCGTTTACTCAGACGATCCAACCCGTGTTGAAGAGTTAATGAACGTACTTCGCACAGAAGTTTTAGGTGGCTTGCCAGACACACAAGCATTTTTATTTCGAGGTTCAATGATTAATGTTTCAGGCGGAGGAAATGGTCGAACAGTTGAGCTGAATGTTCAAGGTCCTGATATCGAAAGTTTAATGTCAGTTGCACAAGTTGGCATTGATGCCATTAATGAAACGATGGAAGGGACAACTGCTTTTCCTAACCCCGGTTTGAGTTTGTCTGAACCTGAACTGAATTTAACGCCAAACGATCAACGTATTTCACAAGCAGGTTTGACGCGTCGCGGTGTAGCCAATGCTATTCGTGCATACACCAGTGGCTTATTCATTGGAGAATACTTCGACGGAAACGATAGAGTAAATGTTATTTTGCGTGGTAAACAGTGGCAAACGCCTGATGAGTTAGCCGCATTGCCAATATATTCACCTTTAGCCGGCGTGCAAACTATCGGTGAGTTAACAACGCTTTCAAGAACAGCTGGGCCAACAAGTTTACGACGTGTTGATGGTAAAAAAACCATTAGTATTCAAATTTCACCACCTGCAACTATGTCTTTAGAAGAAGCATTAGTACTTATTAATGAAAAAATCATTCCTAAGATGAAAGCACAGTTGCCCATTGATGCATCAATTCAACTCAGTGGAAATGCTAACAAAATGGCTGCTGCCATTAGCGATATGGTGCAAAACTTTATTCTAGCCTTGATCATTTTATTTTTGCTAATGACGGCTTTATTCAAATCACCTAAAGATAGTTTATTGGTTTTACTGGTTATGCCATTAGCTGTTGCTGGCGGTGTCGTTGGTCTTAACCTGTTGAATATAATTACTTATCAGTCATTAGATTTACTTACCATGATAGGGTTTATTATTTTATTGGGACTAGTAGTAAATAATGCGATTTTAATTGTAGATCAAACCAGACATGCTGAACGAGAAGGTTTATCAAGAAGACGTGCTGTAGCACAAGCTATTCGAATTCGTGCCAGACCAGTCTATATGAGCACATTAACAAGTCTGTTTGGTATGTTGCCATTAATGGTAATGCCGGGTGTAGGTAGTGAAATATACCGCGGCTTAGCTACTGTGATTGTTGGCGGCATGTTTATCAGCGCAATTTTTACTTTGGTGTTATTTCCAAGCTTATTAAGGTTGGGTGAGCAACCAACAGAGAAGAATAGTGATGCGAACAATAACATTGAAGATCTTCATTTAGAAGTTGAAGAAAAATTACCATTACAAGCCAACATCAGTTAAACACGGCTCGGAGATAGTTATGAAAAAAGTTATATTTAGAAAAGTATTTTTAACAACAATGACATGTTTGTTATTAAATAGTCACATATCGAGCGCTGCTGAGACACCAGCCAGCCCTGTTAAAATAGACACAGTAACCGAAGTTGCTTTAGCTGCTAATGCTGATCTAATGGGCACGCTACACAGTCGTTCTTATGTGAATATTACCGCGGGCGTTAGTGGCCGACTTGAGTGGTTGCAAGAACCAGGGGTAATGGTACAACGAGGAGATGTGTTAGCTAAAATGGATTTATTACCATTACAATTAAAGCAAGCAGAGCAAAAGGCACAAATAAAACGCGCCAATATCAACTCACGTTATTTTAAAAATGAGTTACAGCGACTGCAAAAGCTTAAAAATACTAATTCCACTTCTCAGTTTCAATTAGATCAAACTAAATCTCAATATGAGTTAGCACAAGCTGATAGCGAAATTGCTATCTTGAAATTAAAACAAATTGAAGATGAGTTACAAAGAGCTACTGTAAAAGCACCTTTTTCTGGCGTAGTAACAGAACGAACTGTTCGCGCAGGTAGTGATATTAATCGAAGTGATGTTTTATTAAAGCTGCTTGATACCGAGCATTTAGAAGTTCGCCTGTTTGTACCAGTGAAATATTTAGCGTTTGTACGTAAAGGGCTTGAGCTAAATTTACAAGCGATAGGGCAGCAAATTTCAACCCAAGTAACGTCAGTGATCCCAAGTACAGATCCGCTATCGCAAACATTTGAAGTGCGTATTCAAATACCTGAGCATTTAAATGAGTTTTGGGTAGCAGGGCAACTAGTTAAAGTAACAGTTCCTGTTCAAGATATTCGACCAAGCTTAACTATTCATCGTGATGCACTCATTTTACGTAAAGATGGCACTTTTGTTGTTAAAGTTGATAGTGAAAACAAAGCGCATCGTTTGTTAGTAAAAGTAGGTAAAGGAACATTTGATCGAGTCTCAATTCAAGGTGACTTGCAAACGGGTGATAAAATTGCCATACGAGGTGCAGAAAGGTTAAAGGAAGGCCAGCAAGTTATTGTGCAGTAATGCTAAAAATTTAAGTTATTTGGGCGTAGTTATATGGCCAAATAACCAAATAAACCTTGTTAAAACTGATTATACTTATTTTCAATGTTTTGGAATTTAGTGGTTTTTTGTAACTGCTCAAAGGCTTTTTTTAGCTTTTTTAGTTGCTCAAGTGAGGTTGTTTTTTTGCTAAAAGCATAATAAACCGGTTCTTTATTGATAATAATGGGGTGTACTTCAAGAATTTTATAGTCAGGATTGTTTTTTAGTTGATAATAAAGGTAAGTGGATTCGATAAAAAAACCGTCAGCTCTATTTTTTTTAATCATTTCGATACGCTTTTCATTATCGGTAAATAACATTACGCGTTCGTCTAACAGGTCGCTGTTATTGAATATTTGTTCAACTTCTTTACCTATATACGCACCTCTTTGCCTTATTAAGGTGCCTTCTAATTCAGCCATTTCTTGCCATGAACTGACCAAGGGTAGACTGCCTTTTCGGCTGACCAGTCTAATTGTTTCAACGCGTTGAGGGCCTATGAAATAGTAGTGACTTTTTCTAGAATCAGTTTTAGAAATATTTACCGTCATATCGACAGCACCGTGCTCTAATAACTTTAAACCACGGGCAAATGGTGATTCAGCAAATTCGAAGTGACAATTTACTTTATCAAGCAAGGCTTTAATGTAATCAACATTTAAGCCAGACCATTGATTCTGACTGCTTTTAAACGCTAATGGAGGAAACTGCATTATTTGCACTGTGAGCTGGCATGCATGTGCAAAGGACATAAATAAACCAGCACTAAAAAACATTGCAAAATATAATTGCCGCATGATAAACCAACAAAGTAATGATGACGTTTTAAATTATAGTTAACAATTTTAATTGGTGCTTAATTTAAGCAAACTACAATGCCTTTGTTAAAAACATGCTATGGGGATCTAGTTGATAGTTTGAAAACGGCGGGCATGTTTTAAAGCCAAAGTTTTTATACAATTTTTGTGCGGGAATGAAAGCAGCCATTGTACCGGTTTCTAGGCTCACTTTTTTATAATGCTGTGTTTTAGCAAAGACGAGTATGTGTGTTAATAAATTCGCAGCAACCCCTTGTCGCAAATACTGCTTTGATGTACGCATAGACTTAATTTCTGCGTGCTCGCTATTTAGTCTTTTTAGGGCACCGCATCCAGCAAGCTCATCGTTACTCCACGCAGACCAAAAGGTAATATCGTCAGCTTTTAACGCCGTTAAATCAAGCGCATGAACGCTTTCGGGCGGAGAGTGTCTTAGCATTTCATCGTGATGCTCTTGTAAGAGTTTTATGATCTCTGGGCTTTCAAGGTTATCTAGTTTAATTTTCATTGTTTAATAATCTACCATTCCACTTCTTTTGTAAAAATAAACAGCATTTTAACGCTAGTTTACTCTATTTTTTGCATCTGTTTTATTGTCATTTGGTGATAAAGCAACTTGTTTTCCATAAGCCTTGCTTTACATCAATTTTGAGCAATACTTAGTACTCCTATTCCTATGTTTAGGTATAAACTTCTGTAGATATTAACAATTAAGCAGGGAGCTAACATGGAAACTAAAAGCTTTGATTGGCTAAATGTTTTACTAGTGGACGATAGTGTCGCTATTTTAAATTTTGTTGCAAAAGTACTGGAAGAAAATTTCAACATTACTAATGTCCATGCAGCTTCTTCAGCACCTGAGGCAATGCAAGTTCTTCGTAAATCTAAACACATGAATTTGTTGTTTTTAGATTTAAACATGCCTAACGTTGATGGAATTCAACTTTTAGAACAGCTTACTCAAATTGAGTATAAAGGTTATGTCGTTATTATGAGTGGCGTATCGACACAAATTATATCGTCGGTTGAAACGTTAACGAAAAAATATGGATTAAACTATATCGGTACATTGTTAAAGCCTATTCATGAAGTCGATTTTGAAAAAATCATTAATAAAATTGGTGTTTCTCGTACAAAATATGACAGAGCTGCACCTCTTAAGAATTATGAAATAATACGTGCTATCAAAAATAATGATATAGAGGTGCTTTATCAACCTCAAGTAAGTCTAGCTAAGCGTAATTTTATGGGGGTAGAAGCACTTTGTCGTATGAATCACCCCAGGTTAGGGATGGTGTCGCCTGATAGGTTTATTGATAAAGCGGAAGAAAGTGAGCTTATTGTTCATATTACTTTGGCGGTATTGAAAAAATCGTTAAGCGATTGGCGGAAATGGCATCAACTTGGTATTGATATAAAATTATCTGTTAATGCATCACCTATTGCTTTGCAGCAACTTGAATTTGCAGACACTATACTTATGTTGTTAAAGCAATTTGATATGCCAGCACAAAATTTATGCTTAGAGGTTACAGAAGGTGTTTTGGCTGATGATAGGTTACAAGAATTAGTCAATATTAACCGGTTAAATATGCGTGGTGTCGAGTTCGCTTTAGATGATTTTGGTCAAGTACACTCAACGATAGAACGCTTGCAACAGCTGCCATTAACGTATTTGAAATTAGATAAAAGCTATTTTATTGAGCAAAAAGATCACCTCAATCAACTCTCTTTAATTAACACCAGTATATCGTTAGCAAACAAACTTAATATTCGTATCATAGCTGAAGGGGTTGAAGATGCTGAAGTAATGAGTTTGGTCACGGAAATGGGCTGTGATTATGGTCAAGGCTATTATATTGCGCATCCGATGCCGGCAAAAAAAATCGTAAATTGGATTAGAGAGTGGAATGATTTAACGTGAATGATGAGTCATTACTAAAACACCTTTGATCAAGAGTGAAAGTTTTAAACCAAATTTATCTATAAATTTACATTTTAATATCGCCTTATTCTATAAAAAAATGATTGCGTTTTTCTAAAGATTTGTTTTATTTAAGAGAAAGTTTTAGCTCGAAAAGTAATCAATTCTCATTAACATAGACATTACTTTTTAGCTGTTTTTTTCATTTTTTTTGCGCTTGCATCAAAGACTAAAATACTTTTAAATAAATCGTCGATTGGCTATTTATCTGATGCTATAAAGTCAGAGTTAAGTAATAAAGTTAAGTAGAAAGGTCGGCCGCAACGTAGTTTTTTATCAGCTGTTAATTCATTTAACCTGATAATTTAAAAGGTATTTTAAGATATAGTTACGAGGTGTTAAAAATGAGAAGACAGAAAAGAGATAAGTTAGGAAGAGCGCATTCAAACGGTTATCAAGCAGGTCTTAGCGGTAAATCAAAAGAACATTGTCCTTATGAAAATATTGATGCAAAATCGCAGTGGTTAGGGGGATGGCGTGAAGCAGTAACCGACCGGAATATGGGCTTATTTAAATAAAAAGCTCAAGTAAAATTTAAAATAGTATTACTTGTAGGTGAAGCTTTAGTCTCATGCTTTGTAAGCACAGATTGTAAATATAAATGCTCACCTACGCATTGCCTTTCGTTGCGCAATTTTCCTCTTAATCTAGTATAACTCTTGAACTTATTTAGCCTCACCACAAACACAACAATGTTGTTGTTTTTTTATGCTAAACTGCTGCCACTGGTTTGATAAGCCATCAAACAAATTCAATTGATTAATTTGAGCTTCATTTTTTGTTAACAATTTTATCGCTTGCAACGTTTGCATGCCGGCAATAATCGCTAGCACAGGACCTAAAATCCCCAATGTTTGACAGTTATTAGCAGGCGCTTTTTCTGTTGCTGGAAATAAACAATGATAACAAGCGCTGCTTTCATCTCTAGGGTCAACAACTAATTGCTGACCATCAAAACCTGTTGCTGCACCTATAACTAAAGGGACTTTATGGTTAACACAAGCTTGGTTAATTAGGTAGCGTGTGGTTATATTATCTGAACAATCAAGCACCAAGTCGACTTGTGGTAAGTAGTAGTCGCATAGCTCTTGATCTAGCATGTCATCAATGGCTTCAATATCGCTATCAGGAAATTGTGCACCGAGTTTTTCTGCGGCAATATCAGCCTTATTTTTATTGATGTCTTGCTCATTAAATTGAATTTGTCTGGGCAAGTTACTTAGCTCAATGGTATCGCCATCGGCTAAGTATAAGGTGCCAATACCTGCAGCAGCTAAATACAAACTTGCAGGGTTACCTAAGCCACCCACACCGACAATTAACACTTTGGCATTGCGCAGCGCTATTTGACCTTGCTCACCAATTTTATCCATCATAATTTGTCGAGAGTACTTTAGTTGTTCTTGGTTGGTTAACACGTTATTTCCTCGTATAACTTTTTCAGTTTAATCTTTTTTAGCTTAACCTTTTTCAGCTTAGTAAAGGTAAGTGCGCACAGCGCTGGCTTTAAACTGCAGGTAAACATTTTGAGCAACTTTTAGGGCTAGTTTTTGCTGCGAAAATACACTTATGCTAACAAAAAACGTTTGTTGACCACTGGTTGCAGTAACTAATACCTTATTATTTGTAGTATCGATTGCTGTTATTGATGCTAATAGGTGATTCACAATTGAAGAATTTAACGGCTCAGTTAATGAAATACTAATATCCGAGGCAAGTATGAAACAGCGGAGTGTTTTTTTTACGACATCAATTTTACCCTCAAGTGCTGGTAAATAAATCTCATCTTTATCGTTGAGGCTTAATACCGCTAAACCATGACCATTATTTAGTGACTTAATGGGTAAAGACATACTCGTTTGCTGTTGAATCAAGCTATTCTTTTGCGATTGATTCAATTGATGAATCATGTGATGAATGTTACCAAAACCTACGGCTTTTCCCTGAGATAAGACTAAAAGCTTATCGCAAACTTGTTGTAATTCATCAAGTGAGTGACTGACATATAAAATAGGTAGCTGCAATTTATCTTGGATGATCATCAGCATTTTCAATAGGCTTGCTTTCGCTTTTCTATCAAGGGCACTTAATGGCTCATCAAGTAACAATAATGTCGGCTCAGCCAAAATTGCTCTGGCTAAAGCTACTCGTTGTTTTTGACCACCAGATAGCTCATTTATATGTTTGTGTAATAGCGAGTCTAACTCGGTAAGGTTAATTATTTCGTTAAAGTCTAAACGCCTATTCTGGCAACGTTTTGCTGCGAACTTTAAGTTCTCTAAAACATTTAAGTGAGGAAATAAGCGAGAATCTTGAAAAACCAAACCTATATGTCGCTGTTCAGGCTTAATGAAAAACTTCGAATCACTATCAATTAAACACTTTTCGTTTAAAACAATAGTGCCTGTTATTTTACTTTCTAAACCGGCAATAGCTCGTAACATTGAAGACTTACCAGAGCCCGAGTGACCAAAAACACCGGTAATGCCAGATAGAGGGATATTTTGCTGTAGTTGTAACTTGAACGTGTCCAAGGTTATTGAAAAATCTAATGAGAGACAATTCATGACTTAAAGCGCTTAGCCGTGGACGTCGGCGCTCTGTTTAATAGATAAATAGCAGATAATAACACCATAGAGCCAGCCAATAAGCTAATGGCTAAAACATGGGCTTTGGCATAATCAAAGGCTTCCACGTGATCAAATAATGCAATTGACAATACCCGTGTTTCACCGGGAATATTGCCGCCAATCATTAATATTACGCCAAATTCGCCTACGGTATGGGCAAAACCTAAACTGGCAGCGGTAATAAAACTGGCTTTGGTGATAGGTAAAACTATAGTGAAAAATCTATCTATTGAACCCGCGCCAAGCATAGCACCTGCTTCAAGCATTGGTTCGCCTAATTGTTCAAAGGCCTTTTGTAATGGCTGCACCACAAAAGGCATAGAGTAAAGCACTGAGCCGATAACAATAGCAGAAAAGCTAAAAGCGAGCTGTTGCCCGGTAGCTTGTTGCCAAAGTTGCCCTGGTAAATGTTGTGGAGAAAATGCAATTAATAAATAGAAGCCTAGAACAGTTGGCGGAAGCACTAAAGGTAAGGCAACTATAGCTTCAATAATGACTTTAAAGCGGCTTTGCATTTTAGCAAGGACCCATGCCAGCGGTGTACCAATCAATAGCAAAATCACCGTCGTTAGCGCTGCCATTTTTAAGGTGGTAATTAGGGCAAGTAAATCTGGGTTAGTCATTATGTTTCTCTTGCTCAAACGGAGCATAACCAAAATTGATAATTTGCTGCTGCACTTTAGCTGAGAGTAAATAATTACTTAAACGTTTGGCGTTATTAATGTTATCACTGTTTTTTATAATCACTAATTGTTGCGCTATTGGTTGATGATAACCTGAGGGAATAATAACACCACTTAAATTATTTAACACAAGTTGGCTGTTTGCAACTAAGCCAGTATTAGCCGAATGGCTGCGAATTTGGGCAAAGGTTTGGCTAACATTAATGCCCTGAATCAATTTGTTTTTATAGTGCTGCCATAAACCTAAATGCGCTAATGTTTCTTTGGCGGCTTTGCCATAAGGTGCGGTAGTAGGGTTAGCAATGGCAAAACGTTGTGATGATTTTTTTAGCTCAGAGCTTAAATCGCTAAGCTTGGCGTTTGAATTTGCTGACCACAGGGCTAATTGCCCCAAAGCATATGTCTGTCTACTATTAACAAGTGTTAACCCGAGTTTTTCGAGCTTTGCTG
>Ga0316207_10000263_pt1 | contig 99915 bp, 112 predicted proteins | sample 6weekpyrite_MG_FD_204943 | JGI IMG/M metagenome (GOLD analysis project Ga0316207, IMG submission 204943) | Microbial mat bacterial communities from mineral coupon in-situ incubated in ocean water Damariscotta River, Maine, United States -... | ecosystem: Environmental > Aquatic > Marine >...
TCGCTTCGCCGCCCATCGCTTCTGCCATCACCTTAGTGATCGCTGCCGTTAGCGTTGTCTTACCATGATCGACGTGACCAATTGTGCCCACGTTGACATGCGGTTTATTTCGTTCAAATTTTTCTTTGGACATGACTCAATCACTCCGCTACATAATATTTATTAAAGTATCTTGTCGGTAACATGTGTACGCCGACACCGGTTCACTCTTCAATTTAAAGCAATACAATAAAACTAAATTAACCGCTCCAAACAGCAACCTGATATATAAAGGTTCAAGCTGGAGCCCATACCCAGATTTGAACTGGGGACCTCTTCCTTACCAAGGAAGTGCTCTACCCCTGAGCTATATGGGCATAACTTTTACTCTGTCGCACAATCTACAACTCAGTCTTGCGCGCCAATAATATGGAGCGGGTGAAGGGAATCGAACCCTCGTATTCAGATTGGAAATCTGAAGTTCTACCATTAAACTACACCCGCAAAATCCTACTTTCAGCCGGGTATCAGCTCCTAAGTACTTGTCGAACCCACCTTTGTACTTCTTTCGGTGTTTCTCATCTGCTCTCCTACAGCTAAGCTGGGAGCAGGAAATACTATAAATTACTGCTAATTCATAGCTCCACTATATGGTGGAGGGGGGTGGATTCGAACCACCGAAGGCGGAGCCGTCAGATTTACAATCTGATCCCTTTGGCCACTCGGGAACCCCTCCAAAAATTAAGCGGCTCATTCTGCTGGAGAATCAAGCCCTTGTCAATGCACAAGACGTCGAAAACCGCACCAGAATTGACATTCCGGCGAATTCTTCGCATCTGGGCAAAATAAGGGGCTGCCATCAAGCAACCCCTCTATATTTGGTGCCGGCACCACGAATCGAACGCGGGACCTACTGATTACAAGTCAGTTGCTCTACCAACTGAGCTATGCCGGCCTATGCCCTAGAGCATCGAGCGGGGGATTCTAATGTAAAGTGAGCCACGATGCTATGCCGGAAACTAAGATTTTGTGAATTTATTTCAAACATTCCTGTTTTTTCACCAAAATCTCATCATATTTTACCCGTAACGCATCTATAAATGGTTTTGGTAGAGGCGGAGCCAGTGCATCAACACTTAAGAAATCCAACCAAAAATCACTGCTTTCTTTGTAGGACTCACCCATTACAGGCAAAATACCAAGTGTCTGCATATGCGTCTTACGCTGCACAGCCCCTTCCCGCGTGCTAAAAAAGCCTAACGAGATAGCATTTTTCTTCACGCCAGCAGAGACGATTAAATAATCCTTAACGCCTTTTCCTTTCAGCATGGAAACAACCTTCTTTGCTTCCTTCCTATTTGGCAGAGGGGGAATGTAAATCCAGTAGCCACTTAATTCACGACTTATTTGATGGCGTTCTTTTACTTCGATTCCGAACGCTTTCAAGTCAAAACGTACTGATTTTAAAGAACTTTCCTCTTTAAATGGCCCTAATGTATAACAGCGAGGTTCAATAAAATCCGCTTGAGGTTGGGTTTTAACAACTATTTCAGGGGGCTCCGGTGTCTCTATAGCCTCTATCACTGTTTCTACTTCTGGCTCAATGGCAACCATTGCTCTCTCTTCTTCAGCAGGCTCAACCACTGCCGGCGGTAATACTGGTTTCACTTCTTCCTTTGGTGCAACCACTACGGGTAAAGAGGCAACATCAGCAGGTTCAGTTTTAACTTCAGTTGGTGGCTTTTCACTCAATAAAAATAGCCGTGGCATATTCGTAGATAATTCAGATGCGAGTAAATCTGTCGCATCCGTTGATTGAGAATTCCAATAAAACACCAATAAATTAACGACCAGCAATATACCTAAAACGATTCTCACGCTATCTTCCCCGTTGCATCGCTAAAGATAGCCCTTGTAAAACCAGAACAGGATTATGCTCCACGGTCACTGATAACATTGGCAGTATTTCTTCTGCATCACCACCTGTTAAAACACACTGAAATTCTTCGCCAAGTTCTTTTTGCATATCCATCACAACACGTTCTATATAAGCTACGACAGCATATACAGTTGCCACCTCAACGGCGGTCGCTGTATTCGTCGCAAATAGCATTCCACTCGGTGTTTCTGCCTCGGTTAATTCATTTACACCATGGGCATCTGAATAAAGCGAGTCACGCATCATTTTTATGCCTGGTAAGATCAAACCGCCAAGGTGCTTACCCGATGCGTCTATCGCATCCACCGTTATTGCACTACCACAATCAATAACGGCACTCGCGCCAGAATACGCAACATTCACGGCCAATAAACCCAACCAACGATCAACACCTAGTTGTTCAGGATTAGGGTAAGCATTTATGACCTTCGCACTTTGACTTTGACTTTCCGCAAACTTCAATGGACAAGCCCAATACTGTTCTATCCATTCTTGTATTTGTAGCGATACTTCATCACTGGCAACATTCGTCGCCCAGACTTTTTTAGGCTTCGGTAAATTAGACCATGCTTCATTCAATACAGTTGGGATATCTTCACCAGCATGCAGTAGTTCATCAGCATCACTCAAATCTGGTAAACCTTTGCGCACACACTTGGGCCAGGCAGAATCAAGCCATGCCCATTTAATAAAGCTATTGCCAATATCAAGAAGTAAAATCATACCGATAGTCGTTTATATGTCATTAAAATAGATTATCCACCACGCAGGCTGACTTCTCCACAAGTAAATCTTTGCAACTGACCTTCTGACTCCAAGAGTAGTGCTCCCGATTCATCAATATCCGAAAAATAACCTGAAACTGAACTACCATCCATCATATGAATCGTCACAGGCTGATTCGCATAGGCGTTATATTTTTTCCACTCATCTAGGTAACTGGATGTGTTCCCATGTACACAAGCGTTACAAGCCTCAACAAGCTGATCAATCATCGCTGCAGCTAATGCATTTCGAGAAATACTATTAGCTGAATTAACATGGCGTAGATCGATCCACGGCTGATCAATCGAGTCATCTATATCTATGGGCATTCTGACATTTAAGCCCACACCAATCACTAAATTACAAGGGCCACCAGATTCACCGCGCATCTCAATTAAAATACCACCCAATTTCTTACCTTGACAAAGAATATCATTTGGCCACTTTAAGCTCAGATCAGCGACACCAAATATCTGCAACGCCCGCACCACAGCAACGCCACAAATCAAACTAAAATCACTCATCGCGGTAATGTCTAAGTCAAATCGCCAACCTATCGATAGTGTTAAATTTGCAGCAAACGGTGAAATCCAATCACGGCCACGTCGACCACGACCCGCATGTTGTCTTTCAGCCAAACAAACAACGGCATGTTTATGAGTTGCTTTTAATAGCCAGGCATTGGTTGAATCAACATCAAAAAGAATATCGAGTGATTGTAAATGCTGTTGCGTTTGCGTATTCAAGGCAGCTTGTATCTTTTGACTACTCAATAATTCAAGTGGTTCAGCGAGCCGATAACCTCGGCCGTGGACGGCATGGATATCAACATCAAAATTGCGCAATTGCTGCAAGGCTTTCCAAACCGCACTCCGCGTTACATTTAATTGCTCACCCAATTCATTTCCAGAATGGAATTGTCCGTCAGCAAGAATATCAATAAGTGCGTGTTGTAATGACATCCGATAAGTTTATCATCTATATATGAATATGTTTCGCTTGTTGGATAAATAATGGATAAATCTAATTCCATCGACAAATTACCAAAGCCCGCCATTTATTTTCCTATTATTGATGGTCACTATTCCACTCGGGCAGGACTCTCTCGATTCGGTGATGATATTGGTAACGGTAAACAAGATGCTCAGTTATTTCAGTTTGATAATACCTATACTCTCTATCGAAACAATAAACTCGCTATTCGCGATCAATCTATTGATCATTATGTTTGCACTGACACGACCTCACTAGAAGTATTAAAAGAAACAGGAAAGTGGCTACTACAGCATCTTTGCAAAGAGCACCCCGACAAGTTTTTATTACAACATGCTGCTCAATCAATGCAGCTGAGTTGTCATTTAACCAGCGATAAAATTTTCATTAACAACGATGGCAGCCTAAATTCACAAAATATATCTTATAAAAACCTATTCGATGCGCTGGCACTCCAAGTTCAGGAGGATATCTGTGTGATGCAAAAGGACGGGGATCGTATGAAAATGGTTGCGGCTCATTTATGTGCTGCCAATCATTGGTCTGCCCGCGAAAAGCTACTTATGGATATGAGTGACTTACATCAACACGTGCCGGGATTTACTGATAACAATCCTGAACCTGACAAGCTTTTATTAGGATTACAAAAAAAGATACACCCCTATACCCGATTCGCATGGGGGCTTTGTAAACATGCGACCCTTAATCAGCATCCTGAACAGCCACCTAAACAGGATTCGAATAGTGGCTTATTTATGCGCGTTGAACGACAAGCAATTTGGCCTATGGTCAATACAGAAACACTTTTGTTTACAATACGGACTTATTTTTATGATTGTGCTGAATTAGATACACAGCAATGTCGTAGTTTAATTAATGCAGTCAATTCGATGAGTGATGCTACGCTAAGGTATAAGAATATTAATAGAACCAACGTTGTTAACAAGCTTCTTACTCTATTAGATGGGTAGTTCTTCCTTAGGGGTTCACTTAGCTGCATCAATGCGTCTGAACAACTCACCTAATATTGCTTAGTCAGCTGTTACTAGACATTAAATAACTAGCGATAGGCTGCGCCACAAAAATAATCAAAAATATTACAAATAACGCTGATGAGACTTTAGGTTTTTACGTAAACGACTACGCTGCTGTTGCCAAGGGTCATCCCATTCCAAGTTTGATTGCATCAAACCTTGGCATAGTTTTAATTCACCTTCGATATCATCAAGGTGCACAAATTCAGGCGCAGGCCCGAGATGCTTAAGGCAATCCATACCACCTTCATAACCTTCGTTGTGGTAGTTGCCTAATGGCAAAGAAATGCCAATTGTTTTTACACCCCATGCAGTCATCGCCGTTGCTTCACAAGAACCACCATCCATAACACGCCGTTGATGCTTGTTAGGTAATAGCTTCATTGCTAGATCGGATAATACTTTTAAACCACTTGATTCAAAAACAGTTCGCCAATCGCCAAGACGAACAACAGGGCCTTTACCAATAATCGCGCCTGGTAAGGTGCGTGACGCCTCAAGGCTAATAGCAACAACCGGGCGCGTCGCCTTATTGAGCAAGCCCGACTCAAGATGCGCAACCGCACCAACAAAACCGACCTCTTCACCACGTGTTAATAAACCAATAAATGGCGGCCGCTTGTTAGCTTTGGTTTTTCCCGTTCGTCTGAATAATTGCCGGGCTGTCTCTAAAATAGCAAACACACCTGTCAGATCATCAGCGGCTCGCGTATAAATTCGTTTACCACTTTGCCAAACCGGTGTACGAAAACTGAATCCACCAAATATTTTCGTTGCAGTTATTTTTGTGTTTTTGTTAACCCGCTTATCCAATGCAACTTCTGCTGTGGAAATAGCTCGTTTGTCTTTTCGCAGCACTACCTTTCGTAATACGCCTTCGCATATTGCACCATCATCTGATGCCAGCCAGACTTTACTGCCCGTTACATGTTTGATTGGCGAACCACCAAACCATTTTATTGCCAAGCGTGATTCATTCAACCATTGCACCCCATGAAAACCGGGATGATCCATGTGCGCAATAAAAACCCGAACAGGTTCTTTGCTTCGTTGGTTTAATATTTTTTTATAATCTTTTTCTGATGCAACGCCAACAACAATATTACCGTGTTGATCATAAAAATATGGCGCGCTGGCTGCGTGTAATTGCGTTTCTACCTCGGCTATCACCAAGCTTTCACGAAAAGGTGCTGTCGGGCATGACAATAAACTTTTCAATCGCTCAAATTGCATAGGCTTCATAAATAATTAACCTGACTTTTTCGCAACCAATAATTTTTGCCAAGCTATTTCTAAATGCTCCGTGGGCAAGGCAGGCCTTAAAAAATAACTTAATTGTTCGTAAACTTCATCAACCATGAATACATCATCTGGTCGGCCTTTAGGAAAAGTACCTCGATGTGTAAACACAACATGCCCCGTAACCGGCACATCACCAACAATTTCCTGTACCGCACTGATCTTTGCAGGCAATTCAATTAATGGATTCGGGAACTTATGACTTTTAACACCTATCATTTGAGTCCACTCGTTAATCTTATCTCCGCCAAACAAGCGTCCAACATAATCTCGAATATCACAAACAATAAAGCCACCATCGGTTAATAAAATACAGTCGATCCATATTTCATCATTGATACCATCAGGTATAACGACATTTCTTAATTGCTCACGAGATATATCTTTAATGAATTTATTGATTTGTCTTTGATGATAATTACGTCGGTAATAACGGTATACGACAAACACAAGAATACTCACAACCCCAATAGCTGCTGCAATAAGAACAAGTGCTTGATTTTCTATCACCGGTACTGTCATTAGTGTTTTTTAATAAACCAACCTAAGACTGGCGCAAAACATTGGCAATAATTTTCAATTTACCCTTAGCAACCGAGATATCAAGCCCTTGTTGCTCGCATTGATTTATTAAACTTTCCGCATCATTGTATAACTGAGTAATTTGATCTATTTCAAACAATTGTAAACTTGTTTGTAATTCATCATCCTCTGCCGATAATAATGTTGCTGCTAAATTATTATGATCAATTTGTGATTCAGGGTTTAACATGTCAACAATCAGCGGCACTTTCATTAGCTCCATGTGCATCGCACGTGCCTCAGTTTCTTGCTCGAGCTCATCAATCGCCTTAGCATCATCTCCTGCACCGTGACGTACGGCTTGCATAATGACTGAAAGAAATTTTACTAATGACTGCTGCGCATTTTCATTATCACCAGGTAAACTAGCTGCTTGTTCATATAGGCGATCTGCATCTTCTTTTAGCTTAAGAATGACATCACTTTGTACATTTTCTGATAGCTGGCTGGCTGAATCAAATAGCTTTTGGAAATCTTTACTAAATAGTTGTAGCTGTGCTAGTTCTTCATTCTGCACCTTTACTAACTGTTCAGCCGAGATAACTCGTTGCTGCTCTGAGAATAATGGGTTGTCATATTGCCGTTTTAATTGCCTTTCACGGCTGCCGGGCAAGGTACTGAATCTAAGTGTCATGATTTAATAAGTGTCATAATTTAAAATTACTCAGCGATACTCTAACGAATAAACTCTGTGTCTAGTCCTTTCATTAATTCAAAGTGTCGTAAAAAAGGTTTTGCCATATTAGGATTGCGGATCATTTGTCGATAATCACCAACAACAAATTGCAGTTTTCCTGATGAAACAGATACGCCTAATTTATCAAAGCCAAAACCATTTGTTAGCCAATCTTGCCAGTCATTAACATCCGCACGTACATCCCAATCTAATGCTTGCCCTTGGAAATCACCTGCGAAAATCACGTTACCATTTTGCACAACAACAATACCGACAGGGGTATTATCACCTACACAGCCAAAACCTATTACTGATGAAAAACCTTCTCCACCTAGGTTATCCGTCATTTCTGAATCCGCATTCCATGCATCAGCAAACGACTGCATCCATGAATCTGAAAATAATTTAGCCATCTTCGTTCCTTATGATTAAAGAAGAACCCTGTTCCAAAAAAGTTTTGCCATTTTAACAGAAAAATACTTTCTAATATCGTTGAAGATACAAAGATTTGTTACCAAAAGTTAAATACGTCGATACAAAAGTGTGCAAAGATTAGCGGTATAAGGTTACGTAGGCGCAAATATAACACACAGGCAACAATACCAAATACCATCGCTGCAAATATCTCCGGCACACCATTTTCCCAGTGTACTAAACCAAACAGCACAGAAGAAACCACAACATAGATCACTGACTTGTTATAAGGCAGCGCAGATGAATACACTAGACGCCAGATTAAGCCACGAAAAAAAATTTCCTCAAAAATGGCTGCTGTAATAGCTAAATAAAAAATTGCCAAATAGCGCGAATCACCTTCTGGCACCACACCGCCATAACTAAAAGATGAAATGGGCGAATCAATAAACTCCCATGCTAGCCAACCAAATGCAAAATAGTAAATACTGAGTATGAAAGTAGCGAGGAAAGACCAACTGATTATTTCACGACGTTGGTAAGCACTATTTAGTGCCGTGAAACCGTAGTCTCGAAGGCCGATGCCATAGTAACGATATATATAATAGAGTATCGCTGATGGTAAGACTATCCAACCCAACATATCCACTAGCCAAAATAGTAGTGGTGAAGCCTCAGACAAACTCGCGTTATAAACTCCATTGATCAGGCCAAACACAAAGAATGGCGCAATCACCATGCTTACACGGGTAATGTAATTTGAATATACGTCGTTCATTTGAAGTAGCAGCATCGCGCCCTAACTGTAACGATTTTTCTTTTATAATGTATATGCGTCCGTGCTATTTGTCTTCTTCTTTCCACTATAACGGTAATAATACACCCTGCTTTGGAGTTATATATCCATCGCTATGCACCGCAGTTTAAGTTTAATTAGGAAAAACCATCACAACACTGATAGCTTGAGTCTTCCAAACCCCCAATATTCCAGAAATCTTTATTATTATTCATATATTTAGCACAAAATTTTGCTCTTTACACCAATATAAAAAGGGTTTAATGCCTGATAAAACAGCTGTGGTTTGTATATTAGTATAATCTTATATAAAATATGCAACAATTTATCGAGAGAAAATGGAGTTCTACAGGATGGTAATCAACGAAATTGATGTTAGCGAACTGGCCGAGCTAATGAACGTGAATGGCGATAACCTACAAATTATTGATGTTCGTCAGCCACAAGAAGTCGCTGCTGGTGCAATTGATGGGGTAACAAATATCCCAATGGTCAGCATTCCATTGCGTGCGGGTGAAATTAGCGACGATAAACAAGTTATCCTGGTGTGTCGCAGTGGTGCTCGCTCTGGACAATGCACAGCGTGGTTAATGCAGAATGGCAAAGCTAACGTGCATAACCTACGTGGCGGTATGATCGCTTGGGCTAACAGTGGTTTAAAAGTAGCCTAAAATAGCTATGTTAACGTGGTTAAAGAACCTCTTCAGCAGCACACGTCCTAATAAGGATATTGAAGCCAGTGCTCGCGCGGTAACGGTGTTTATGCGCAGTGTCAAAACGCATGTTAATCAGCGCGATTTCATGATTCCTAACCACCATACCTTGTTTTACTGCTATGCCTATGGCGCTATCAAAACTGAAGCGGCCAAATACAACCTCAATGAGTCAGAACAATACGCAGCATTATTAATGCTCTTCCCCAATCTTTCTGACATGTCTCCAGATGAAACTAGCGGTCTGATGAACCGTTGCGTCAACACCCTAAATGACGAAGAAGGCCAACGCTTTCAACAAGATGGTGCTGAACATTACCGTCGCTGGTGTGATGCTGATCCAAGCGTTATCGATATCCTCGGCAAGCTACTTGCACTTCGCGAAACAGAATTAAGCAAGGTCAATCGCGCCAATATCTATCCCTGATGGGTTATTATTCCTCCCACAACAAACTGCTTTAATGTAGATTAAAGCTTAATAATAGGTGGGGCGACTCAAAATGACTGGGCAACTTCAAATGCCAATGGTAGACGATGACAGCGTACGCAAGGCCGCTGCCAGCGCAGCCAATGTTGCCTATTCGATTCCAGATATATCCAATCAGGAAAAATCCGAACTTAAACAACGTATTCGTGAGCAGCTCAAAGCTCAGAATGCCGTCCTAGTCGCACACTATTACGTTGATGCCGATATACAGGAACTTGCCGAAGAAACCGGTGGCTACGTTTCCGACTCGCTGGATATGGCGCGTTTTGGCCATGAACATTCAGCAAGTACCTTGGTTGTTGCAGGTGTTCGATTCATGGGCGAGACAGCCAAGATCCTCAATCCTGAAAAACGCATCATCATGCCAGATCTGGATGCAGAGTGTTCACTCGATATGAATTGCCCTGTCGATGAATTCAGTGCCTTTTGCGATGCGCACCCCGATTACACTGTTGTGGTTTATGCCAATACCAGTGCCGCAGTAAAGGCACGTGCTGATTGGATGGTGACATCCGGTATCGCCGTTGATGTCATTACTCATCTTGTCGAGCGTGGTGAAAAAATTATCTGGGCACCTGATCGCCATCTTGGCGGTTACATCAAAAAGCTTTCCGGAGCGGATATCTTACTTTGGCAAGGTAGCTGTATTGTGCATGATGAGTTTCGTGCTCAAGAATTAATTGCCTTGAAACAGCAACATCCAGAAGCTGCTGTCTTGGTTCATCCTGAATCACCCGCTGCCGTAGTCGAGCTTGCTGACGTAGTTAGCTCAACGACTGGTCTTATTAAAGCCGCTGGTGAAATGGATAACCCGAGTTTTATTGTCGCAACCGATAACGGTATTTTTTATAAAATGGCACAAGCTGCACCGGGTAAGAAATTTATCGAAGCACCGAGCGGTGGTGAAGGAGCAACGTGCCAAAGTTGCGCGCACTGTCCTTGGATGGCAATGAATAATCTACGCAACCTTGCTGAAGTACTAGAAAGTGGTGAGAATGAAATACATGTCGATCCAGATATTCAAGCAAAAGCCGTTAAACCAATACAACGCTTGTTAGGTTTTTCTGAACAACAAAAAAATAACAGTTAACCTTCATGCGTACCTTCACGCTGCATTTGTTCTGATGTGGTATGCCGAACATCCTTACCCTTCACAAAATAAATAACATACTCGCAAATATTAGCTGAACGATCGCCAATCCGTTCCAGCGCACGAGCAGCCCATAACACATCAAGTGCCCACGGGATTGAACGCGGATCTTCCATCATATAGGTAATTAATTCACGAGTAATACTTTCATATTGCTTATCGATTTTTTTATCGTCTAGCCAAGTCTTACTCGCAGCATCCACATTCATACGTGCAAAGGCATCCAATGCACCATGCAGCATTTGTCTAACCAACTCACCCATCGCTTCAATGCTACCAAAATGCCGTGATGCTGCTTGCTCGTTACTATGTTCCATCGTCATTCTTGCAAAACGTTCGGCTTCATCACCAATACGTTCAAGATCGGTAATTGTTTTAATGACAGCCATTACTAAGCGTAGATCACTCGCTGCAGGCTGACGTCGAGCTATTATTTGTGTGCATTCTTCATCAATCGAGACTTCCATCTCATTGACCTTGTAATCATTTTGAATAACCGTCTCACTCAGCCCTTTATCCCGTTCTACCAGTGCCTTAATCGCATCAGTTAATTGTTGCTCAACCAGACCACCCATTGTCAGGACGCGATTACGCACATCTTCAAGTTCAGTATTAAACTGCTGAGAGATATGTTTACCAAGATCACTTTTCTTCATAATGATTGCCTCTTAATCCTTCTAGCTTGATCATTTTATCCGTAACGACCGGTTATATAATCTTCTGTTTGTTTCTTTTCCGGATTCGTAAACAACGTTTTAGTATCACTAAATTCAATCATTTTACCCATATACATAAAGGCAGTGTAATCCGAAACGCGCGCAGCCTGCTGCATATTATGCGTAACAATAATAATCGTGTAACTGTCTTTAAGTTCGCTAATCAATTCTTCAATCTTCAGAGTAGAAATGGGATCCAGTGCAGAGGCAGGCTCATCCAGTAACAAAACTTCTGGTTCAATCGCTATCGCTCTTGCAATCACTAAACGCTGTTGCTGACCACCGGACATACCCAAGGCATTTTCATGTAAACGATCTTTAACCTCGTCCCACAACGCTGCACCTTTTAAAGCTGTTTCAACAGCCTCATCAAGTACACGTCTGTTTTTGACACCTTGTAAACGCAAACCATAGGCGACATTTTCATAAATTGATTTAGGGAATGGATTGGGCTTTTGAAAAACCATACCAACACGTTGACGAAGGTTGGCTATATTTACAGATTTTTGATAAATATCTTCATCATCTAGTAATACGTCACCTTCAATACGTACGCCGTCAACCAGATCATTCATACGATTGAAACAACGTAGCAAGGTTGATTTACCACAACCACTTGGTCCAATAAATGCGGTCACACGGTTCTGAGGAATAACGAGGCTAATGTCATCTAGCGCCTGTTTCTCACCATAATATAAATTCAGGCTATTAGTCTTAATACGCAGTGTTTCATCTGCTAGCTGCTTAGCAGTTCCACCTGCCCCAATCGCATCCATATTTATTGCATGTGTCAGTGTTGTTTCAGTCATGATGTTATTCCAGTGCTTTGTACTTTTCACGAAGATGATTTCGAACCCAAATCGCCGCCAAATTAAGAGCCACAATGACGACCACAAGCAACAAGGCTGTGGCATAAACCAATGGCCGTGCGGCTTCTACATTCGGGCTTTGAAATCCGACATCGTAAATATGAAAACCTAGGTGCATAAATTTACGATCAAGATGAATAAATGGTGAATTTAAATCAAGTGGTAAAGACGGTGCAAGCTTCACTACACCAACCAACATCAATGGCGCCACTTCACCAGCAGCACGGGCTACAGCGAGAATCATACCTGTCATCAGTGCAGGACTCGCCATCGGCAAGACAATACGCCATAGTGTTTCAGCTTTAGTTGCACCCAAGGCCATACTGCCTTCACGTATCGATCGCGGGATACGTGCCAGACCTTCTTCCGTTGCAACAATCACCACAGGCAATGTTAACAAAGCCAAGGTCAATGACGACCATAATATACCTGGCGTACCAAATGTCGGTGCAGGCAATGCTTCTGCATAAAACAATTGGTCAATGTTACCGCCCAAGAAGTAAACGAAGAAACCCAAACCGAATACGCCATAAACGATTGAAGGAACACCCGCTAAATTATTCACAGCGACACGAATCAAACGCGTTGTTGTCCCCTGCTTGGCATATTCACGCAGATAAACTGCTGCGATTACACCCAATGGCGTAACCAAGATCGACATGATAATAACCAACATCACCGTACCGAAAATTGCTGGAAAAATGCCACCTTCAGTATTTGCTTCACGAGGCTCGTCACTGACAAATTCCCAAAGCTTCGAAAGATAATGCAGACTCTTAGTCAGTATACCCATCGCGTTAGGTTTAAAACCACGTACAACTTTAGACAGCTTCAGTTCAATCTCATGTCCACCTGCTGCCGTTAATATGACACTGTCTTTTTCAATGTCTCGATAAAGAACATCGAGATCTTTTTGCAATAATTGGTACTCTTTATTTAATTTTGCACGTTGCTCTTCAATGTCGTTATATGCTGCCTTATTAGTAACACCATTTAACTCTAAACGTCTCTTAGCTAGGCGCAATTTCTCAATATCATAATTGATTGAGCCAATTTCACCGGTATGAATACTTTTTATTTTATCAAATAGTTCTAGTGTTTTATCTAAACGTTCAAGAAAAATAGGCCATGCTTCGTCACTATCAGCAACAATATTCCCATCAACCTTAACCGACTTTAGGTAACCATAAAAATTACCCCATTCGCGTCGTTCCAGAACAATCATCTCTTGTGGACGAGATTCTTCGATAAGATCATGTTGGTTAATCCAACGGAAATCAAGTCCACTAATATCACGGTTACCTACTTTCAAAAGCAAACGCGTTACCAAATCGGCCCCTTCTGGTACAACACCACCTGCCTCACGTATTCGCGATGCACTAACCGTCTCAGTACTTTGTATTTCACCGATCAACGTAACCACTTCAGTTGGTGACTGCTGGTACTTCACTTCCAAAACATCTGCTGGCCAGAAAAAACCCAAGCCACGCAGCGCGATCAGTAACAATAAACCAAATACCATAATCAAGCTGGCACTAACCGCCGCCGCACTCAACCATATCCAAGGACTACCGCCTTTAAACCACTGTGTTGTACTTATCTTCGACACAATAATCCCCTATAGGCTGCTGTATTTACGACGTAGGCGCTGACGCACCAGCTCAGCAATCGTGTTAAAGAAAAAGGTGAAGCTAAACAACACCAATGCGGCCAAGAACAGAACGCGATAATGGGTACTACCCACCTCAGACTCAGGCACTTCAACTGCGATGTTTGCTGACAAAGTACGCATGCCTTCGAAAATATTGAAATCCATGATGGGTGTGTTGCCCGTTGCCATTAATACGATCATGGTTTCACCTACCGCTCGACCAAAACCGATCATGATGGCGGAGAAAATACCTGGGCTAGCTGTCAACAACACAACACGCCACATGGTCTGCCACTGTGTCGCGCCCAACGCCAACGAACTATGCGTCAGACTTTTAGGTACGCTATAAACAGCATCCTCAGCAATCGAGAAGATGGTTGGTATCACCGCAAAGCCCATTGCGATGCCGACCACCATAGAGTTTCGTTGATCAAAACTGATCCCCATTTCGTTTGTTAACCAACCACGCATATCACCACTAAAGAATTCTGCTTCCAATACGGGACTGAGACCCAGTGATACATACACAACAAAAACAACTAAAGGTAAAAGCAACAATGCTTCCCAGCCATCCGGTACTTTATGACGGACACTATTCGGTAGGCGTGTCCAACTCCACGCTGCAAACAACACAGCAATGGGCATAACAAATAACAAACTAAAAACGCCTGGCAAGTTTTCTTCTATTAATGGGGCAAGCCATAAGCCGGCGAGGAAACCAAGGATTACCGTTGGTAGGGCTTCCATTGTTTCAATACTTGGCTTGACAACGCGACGCATCCGCGGCGCCATAAAATACGCGGTAAACATGGCTCCCAATACTGCCAGTGGAACAGCAAACAACATCGCATAAAATGCGGCCTTAATCGTACCGAAAGAAAGCGGCACCAAACTCATTTTAGGTTCGAAATCATTCGATGATGACGAAGACTGCCAAATATATTCTGGCTCTTGATAGCTCTCGTACCAGACCTTGCCCCATAAAGAAGACCATGAGATTTCTGGATATTCATTGCTCACTGCCCAAAAATGTAGCTGACCATTATCCGACTCAAGCAATAATGCATTCGCACGTGGCGAGAAAACCAAACGCTCAAGCTCCGTTACACCCACAGGCTTATCAAGAACTTGTTGATTCGCTGTCGTATGAAAGATTTTTACTGTGCCTTGTTCCGTCACCACAGCAAATCCCTTACGAGCATTTTCAACTGCGATAGCCGCCACGTCCCCATGACTATCAAATTCACGAATAAACGTCGGTATCGGATGGTTACCTTCATCGCGAACAGGGAACCACTGACTAATAGTTCCTTTTGAATCCACTGCCAGCAGCGATATTGTGCCTGTCAGCCAAGTCAATTTCTCAAGTTTACGATTTGCCTTAACAATACGCGTGCGTTGCTGAATACTCACTTCATCCTGAACGCTAATGTCGTATTGCACCATTTCACCATCGCGACTCGCGAGATACAGCACGCGCTGTTCTTCATCCATCAAGATAAAATCGATGTCGATACCTGGCAGTGGCAAATCAACTGTACCTGCTACTAATTCAGCCTCATCTTCATCCAGCGCTGAACCTTCTAGACTAAAGCGAGTTAGTATTAATCTTCCATCGGCTGTACGCGCAACAAAGCTATGCTTTTCTTCGCCAAGCTTAAAAGTAAACTGAGTGATAGCTTTCCGTTTTGGATCAATCTGCAATGCAGTTTTCCCCAAGGGATAATCAATAAAAGGGGTAATCAGGCGTTTGTCATTCGGATAACTTACTTTGTATTGATGGCTCGCTAACAGCACCTGACCATGGTCAGTTGCATAAGCGGCAACGGAGGAATTCGTACCAGCCATGTGAAAACTGGCAACCGTCGATTTAGGCGGCAACGCCAGCGGAAAATTATTAATGACTTTCCCATTCGTGGTATTGAAAAAAACAGCCTCTGCAGTATCCGTGAACCGCATCGCAATTTCATTTTGCTCTTCCATGGCCAACGCCAAGGTTTTACCTGAACCCGGCAAACTATACGTTGCTACCGATTCTGCCTCTGCCGATTCAAACATTGGCGTCACTACGTACATCAAATATAGGAATATCAACAAGATAGCGACTATCACGAAATTACCACCCATTGTCACAAGGGCTCGAAAGGATTGATCTTTAAAAAGTCGGAATTTCTGTGATGTAAGCATCTCGAGAGAGTACGCTCATAATATGACAGGAATATGACAACGAGCTGTTTAAAAATTAACCATTGTCATGAAAGCGTCATAAAGCGTCATATAGCAATGAGCCCTTATTTATACGGGATGCACAAAAAAACCCCGCTCAGTTCACGTGAGCGGGGTCATCAATAAAACCATCCCTGATTAATTATACATTCCTTCCTAGAAATCGATTTGTGTCCGCAATGCAAAGATATTCGGGTTGTCATCAACACCGGCAACTTCCGCATCAACATCGATGTAGTTCGCCATGATGCGAACATGTGGATTGACGTACCAGTTAAGACCCACTGTCCAGTTGTCTTCTTCACCACCTTGGATTGCACCGTCATCCAAATCGATTGTGCTGTACCGTAACCCTAGTTCCCAAGCGCCTGACTTAGCTTTAGGCTTAACACGACCAAACTTACCTTTCTTAGCACTGTATGGACGTGATTCGCCTGTCAGAAAGTAACTAGCCGATACATAAGCACCATCAAAATCGTAGTCTTCAAGGCCACCTTCACGGTTAACATTCGCCTTCAAGTATTCACCCTGTATAGAGAATGGCCCTGCAACAGCCGCTGCTTCTAAACCATATTTTTGGATGTTATCGACATCATTAATAGTACCTGTGTCAACAATACGTAGTGCCGCTGCATGAAACTCAGGGCGTGCACGGAAACGTACCTGGTTATTTGAATCTTTTGGCTCTTCACGTGCTATCGCTGCACCTAAATGCACTGCACGCGTTTTTTGCGCTACTGGCGCAAATGTGACACGAGCACCAAAACCGTAACCTTCATTACCATCATCATCATCTTCTGAGTCACTACCATAAACGCTGGCTGCAGCACTCCAATTCTGGCCACCTTTCTTAATACCAGCACCAATTCGGTGGCTAGTAGCAAAAGCCGTTGGCAATGAACGTTCCATAAAGGTAATGTATTTTGAGCTAGTGAGTTCTTCTAAGCTCAACGGTTGCTTGAAGTTACCGACTGTCAGACCCCAAGGTTTGTAATTAATGTAAGCATCTTTAATGGCAAGCGCATCATCAGAATAGTCTACCTGTACCTTATAACCCCAGTCTTTATAAAGTGTACCTTTAGCGAACATACGCAAACGACGGAATTCAGTGCCTGATTCAAGCTTAGCTACATCTTCATTCGAGTAACCCGCATCAACCATTACGCGACCACCAAACTGGAATGAAAAATCCCCATCCGCACTTTTCGCTTTAATGCCACCTTTTGTGCTTATCTTTGTGCCTTTACTTTTAATATACTTTTTTTCAAGAGCTTTATGTTGCCCTTTACTAATCACACCATTTTCTAATAACACGTCTAGCAGTTCTTTTTCATTTGCTTGGACTTGCATAGTCATAGTGGACAGCGCAGTTGCTGCTACTAATATAGCTAGCTTAATTTTCTTGTTCGCCATGATAGTCTCCAAAATAAAACATATGTATAAATTTGAGACAGTATTATGAAAAACATAAATGACAGCTAAATGATCAAAATATGAAGTTTTAATGTCTTTAGTGTGACAGTAATATTACTAATGTAATTCGATGACACATAAAAAAACCCCGCTAATGCGGGGCTTCTTATAACAACCCTTGTTTTAAATAACTAGCTTATTGTAACTTAGCCAATTCCTTGTCAGCAATCTTTCTTGAAAGTGGTACATAACCATCCTTAACAACCACTTCTTGTCCAACTTTAGATAAAACCATTTTAACAAACTCAAGTTCTAAAGGCGCAAGCGGCTTATTAGGGTGTTTATTAACGTAAACATACAAGTAACGCGATAATGGGTAAGTGCCATTTGCTGCATTTTCTTTAGTCGCAGCAATAAATGGCTTACCCGGTTTTTTAGTCAAGGCAACTGCTTTAACGCTAGACGTTTTGTAACCAATACCCGAGTAACCAATGCCATTGATTGAAGCTGATACTGATTGAACAACTGATGCCGAACCTGGTTGTTCATTTACGTTATCCTTGTAATCTCCTTTACACAATCCTTTTTTCTTAAAGTAACCGTAGGTACCTGAAACAGAATTGCGACCAAAGATCTGAATGTTACGGCTTGTCCATGCACCACGTAATCCAAGCTTGCCCCAACGTGTGATATCTTCATCAGCACCACACTTACGATTTCTGGAAAAAATCGCATCAACTTGTGGAATGCTCATGCCTTCTACAGGATTATCCTTATGTACGTAAACAGCCAAAGCATCGATAGCAACCTTGATAGGTGTTGGCTTGTAACCAAAACGTTTTTCAAAGGCTTCCAATTCTTTGCTTTTCATCTTACGACTCATCGGGCCGAAATTAGATGTGCCCTCAGTGAGTGCAGGTGGTGCAGTAGAAGAACCCGCAGCTTGAATTTGGATATTCACATTTGGATAAAAGCGTTTGTACTCTTCTGCCCATAGTGTCATCAAATTGGCCAAGGTATCTGAACCAACACTTGAGATATTGCCAGAAACACCGCTAGCACGTTGATAAACAGGAAGTTCATTATTAGCATAAACAGTTCCTGTCATAAAAGATAAGCTGCATAATGACAGCAATGCGATTATAGGTTTTTTCATTTCAGTACGCTCCTTAGGAAAAGCGATAATTAATATAACTTCAGTTAGTGTATCTAGGGAAATATTCTGCTATGTACATATGACACAGTCGTGAATCATTTATGACTGTTTTGTGACATATTTAATCATTGTTTATGACTGCCCTTGCTCCTGGAAAATTGCAACGAAACTCACTGCCGGTGCCAACGGTACTTTTAATATCTAAGACTCCGTCGTGTCGTTGTAATACATGCTTCACAATCGCAAGCCCCAAGCCAGTACCGCCTGTATGGCGAGAACGAGCCACATCAACGCGGTAGAAACGCTCCGTTAATCGCGCTATATGATGTGCAGGAATACCCATACCGCTATCACGAACAGAGAAATGTGCACCCTCAGAATCTTTAAACCAGTTAATGCTGATCACGCCATGTGCAGGGGTATAGCGAACTGCATTAAATATCAGATTCGAAAAAGCACTGCGTATCTCTATTTCATTACCGAGAAAATTGAGCGACGGATCAATATCAGCCGAAATCTTATGTTGTTGTTCACCCGATAAGCCTTTTGCATCTTCTATAATACTGTCAAGCATTGCTGGAATGTTAACTGTTTCATTTATGGCGCCAGTACGCGCTGACTCAAGCCGTGACAGTTGTAATAAGTCATCAACTATAGATTGTAATCGCGTTGACTGTTCATCAATACGGCTCAACATCTCTTGACCTTCACCACTTGGTGAAGACTCATCTCGCATCATTTCCACATAACCATTTATCACTGTCAGCGGAGTACGCATTTCATGCGAAACATTGGCAACAAAATCACGACGCATCTGTTTCAAATGTTGTAAGCGCGTAATATCACGGCCTACCAATAATGTTTGATCGTCGCCATATGCGACTAGTCTTATTGATAGTGTTCGTGTTTCATTAACCGGTGAAGGCATTAACAATGGCTCTTCATAATCTGCCTTTGTTATGTAATTAACCAACTGCGGGTGACGAACTAAATTTAATAAACGCTGACCTAAATCATCTTTGGTATGTATACCCAGCATTCTGGTCGCTGCACTATTACACCACTCAATACTGTTGTCATGGCTCAGTACAATAATTGCATTTGGCATGGCTTGAGCAGCTTCTTGAAAACGTGCGAGGCGTTTAACTAAACGTTTATGACGGCGTTTATTACGTAATCGGAAACGATACAGACGCATAAACACATCTTCCCAAATACCATCGCTCTCAGGTGCTTCACCTGTCAGTCGGCGTTCCACCCACTCAGAAAGACGATCCAATTGGCGCAGATGCCAAACAAGATAAATACCTAGACCCAATGATAACCAAACAAAAAAGTTTCCGAACAAGGTGTAAAACAGCAGTACAACTATCAATAACAATAGTAATCGCCAGAATTCTTCACCCAAAGTACGATTCAATGTTATGACCTTGTCGAGAATCTATATCCAGCGCCACGAACAGTCTGGACAAATCCATTGAAGGCAGGTGTCAAGGCTTTTCGGAGTCTTCGGATATGCACATCGACAGTACGTTCTTCAATATAAACATTATTTCCCCAAACAAAATCAAGTATCTGCCCTCGACTGTAAACCCGCTCTGGATGCGTAACAAAAAAATGTAAAATTCGAAATTCCGTTGGGCCCAGCTCAAGTGGCGCGCCATCTGCAAATACTCGATGACTATCTGGCTCTATACGTAAACCATTAATTTCAATTGGCGCATCGGTTAGCTGTGGATTGGTTCGACGTAAAATTGCTTTAATGCGAGCAGCTAATTCTTTTGGGGAAAAAGGCTTACACATATAATCATCGGCGCCCACTTCCAAACCGCGCACCCGATCATCTTCTTCTGCACGAGCCGTGACCATAATGACAGGGATATCTTTGGTCAGTTTTTCCGACTTGATTGATTTGACAAACTCAATACCACTTTCACCTGGCAGCATCCAATCCACTATAATGATGTCAGGCAAATCACTGGTTATTATTTTACGAGCAGTACGTGTGTCTTCCGCTTGTAAAACCGCATAACCTGTTTTACTTAGCGCCAAAGCCATCATTTCACGGATCGGAGCTTCGTCTTCAATCAACAGAATTTTCGGCGTAATCATAGTCCACTTGCCTTCTTCACGGGGTCTGAATGCAATTTCATACGGGGATTCTATGGTTCAGATATTACAGTAGTGTGACAAAAAGAACTTCGTTGTCATATTTCAGGCATGAAATGACTACGTTGGATGATAAGAGAGACTGCTAGAAAGAGATAAGTCAGCCTAAGAGGCACAGAAGTGACCCATAAGCTAATACTGCTAAACTAGAATGATTGCTCAGACTCAAGCACAACCTGCCCTTGGTTGTAACGAGGTATCACTAGATCGAGGCTTTCCCAATCCGTCATGCTGATAGTAATTGTTGAGCCTTCAACATACTGTATAAGCACTGATTCTGGCCCTTCACTACCAAGCATAATCATTTTTACTTTCATTAATTTACCAGTTCGGTTTATGTACCAATGACCTGGTCTTGGTTTTGTTAAATCTATATTACTCACAACAGACTCCCGAATACACTTGCTTATTTTTTATTATTTTAAACTGTAAACAATTGTAACATCCCGTAAGGCATTGTTCCAAATAGATTTTTTAATGCGAGTTAGCCTCTCAGTTTGAGGTGAAGTCTTACTAAAAAGACGCAGGTCATTATAGTTAAAGGTTTTATTTCAATTTTAATCCACTCAATATCATCCTCAACTAGCATTATTTGCACAAAAAATAACCTTCCGTACAATGCCATGCTGCATAAAATTTCAGGACTGTTTTAATGGGAATTGACGATAAAATAATTTATGACGCTACCGAAGATGATTTTGAACAAGGTGTCATTAACCGCTCCTCAGAAATACCCGTGTTGGTCGATTTTTGGGCTGAATGGTGTCCACCTTGTCGTGCATTGACTCCTGTCTTAGAAAAAATCACTAATCAATTAAAAGGGGAGGTACTACTCGCCAAAGTAGAGGTCGATGACAATATGCACTTGGCTGGTCGCTATGGCCTACGCGGATTTCCAACCGTGATTCTTTTCATAAGCGGTCAAGAACAAGCTAGATTCAGCGGTTTTAAACCCGAAGCTGAGGTCACTGACTTTTTAAGCGACAACAGGGCGATAAAATAAACACTGAATCTAAGTATTCGCACAGCACTCTGAGTCAGCCTCTAATTGAATTGGCGGACAAGGCACGTTCCCATAAGAACAGTACACACAACAATCACCTAGTTTCGGTTTTAAAAGCTCACCACACCCCTTGCACTCGTAAAACCACTGGCAAGCATCGGTAGGCATAGTTTCTGTTTCGACATGCCCACAGTTTGGGCAAGTGATGACTGACTCTAAAACAACCTTCTCTGACATCATTTAACCTTTCGCCTCAAACCTACGGAATAACACGCCTTAAATCACCATCGACAATAGTGAGTCATTTTACATCAACAGCCAAGTAAAATATATGCTTGACCATATATATGGGTAAGTGTATATAATAGCCCATGCAAATCAATCCAGACTCATTTTTTCGGTTAATCGCAGATAACACGCGCTTGCGCAGCATGATGTTGCTCACCGAGCATACCGAATTATGTGTGTGTGAATTAACCCATGCCCTTTGTCTTTCGCAGCCCAAAATATCCCGTCATCTTGCCCAATTAAGGGATGCTGGCCTAGTACAAGATCGTCGTGAAGGACTCTGGATCTATTATCGGTTACATCCACAGTTACCGGACTGGGTAGAAAATATCTTGCAACAAACTTGGCAGGCAAATTCAAACACTGCTATTTACGCAGAAGATCGGAAAAATCTAGCCGATATGCCAAATCGTCCCGGCTCTGCCTGCTGCGCTTAACATATATCTTATTATATTCTGGAGTTCACAATGCCTATACGTGTAGGAATCAACGGCTTTGGTCGTATGGGAAAACTAGGCTTTCGAGCTGGATTCAACAACCCCGACTACGACATTGTTCATATCAATGAAATTGCTGGCGATAGCCGTAGCATGGCACATCTGCTGGAGTTTGATTCTGTGCACGGTCACTGGAGCCGAGAAATTAGCCACGAAGCTAATACCATTATTGTCGATGGCAAACGCATCAGCTACTCATCGCATACCAAACCAGAAGATGTAAAATGGCAAGACATCGGTGTTGATCTTGTCATTGAATGTTCCGGACAATTTAAAACCGAACAGGCATTACAGCCCTACTTCGATGCTGGCATAAAAAAGGTACTGGTATCTGCACCGCTACCTAATCCTGCGATCAATATTGTCTATGGCATTAACCATGACCAATATGATCCTGCCACCCACAATATTATTACCGCGGCATCATGCACCACCAACTGCCTCGCACCCGCCATTAAAGTGATGCATGAAAAACTGGGTATCAAACATGGCTGCATGACCACCATTCACAATATTACTAACACGCAGACCATTGTTGATGTCGGCCACACCGATCTGCGCCGGGCACGTGCTTGTGGTGAATCCTTGATCCCAACCTCAACCGGCTCGGCAAAGGCGATTACAAAAATATTTCCTGAACTTGAAGGCCGCCTTAACGGACTCGCCGTTCGCGTCCCGTTATTAAACGCCTCTCTAACTGATTTTGTTTTTGAAGCACAGCGTGAAACATCCGTTGATGAAGTTAATGCCTTTTTTAAAGAAGCCGCAAATAACGAACTACAAGGCGTCTTGGGCTATGAAGAACGCCCACTGGTTTCCGTTGATTACCGTGACGATCCACGTTCATCGATTATTGATGCGCCATCTACGATGGTGATTGATAATACACAAGTGAAAGTGCTTGCGTGGTATGACAATGAATGGGGTTATGTTAATCGCATGATGGAACTCGCTGCCTATATTTCTAAGACCCTGTAAAGATATATGGATCCCGGCTTACGAAATTATTTAATTGTCACCTGTGGCTATTGGGCTTTCACCCTCACCGATGGCGCACTTCGTATGCTCGTCGTATTATATTTTCATTTGCTTGGTTATTCTCCACTTGAAGTCGCCACGCTGTTCCTGTTTTATGAATTCTTTGGCATTGTCACCAATCTTGTCGGGGGGTGGCTGGCAACGCGAATTGGCCTCAACATGACTATGCAGATAGGCATGGCTCTGCAGGTTTTCGCACTGGTTATGTTAATGGTACCTGATAGTTGGCTATCAATTGTCTATATCATGCTTGCACAAGCCTTATCGGGTATCGCAAAAGATCTTAACAAAATGTCTGCCAAGGCCAGTATTAAAACCTTATTACCTGAACAAAATAACAACCCAACCTTATTCAAGTGGATCGCGATATTAACCGGCTCTAAAAATGCACTAAAAGGCATTGGATTCTTTCTCGGCGGGCTGTTACTTCAATTATTTGAATTTAGAGGCGCACTTGCTGTTCTAGCTATCATGCTCTTTGTGGTACTTTTATTTTCAATCACTTTGCTGTCTACAGGGCTTGGAAAACTAAAAACCAAGGCAAAGTTCACTAAAATATTATCAAATAGCGCAGAAATAAATTATCTCTCCGCAGCACGGTTTTTTCTATTTGGCTCACGTGATATTTGGTTTGTCATTGCTTTACCCTTATTTCTATATACGACTCTGGAATGGCAGTTTTCTGAAGTCAGTGCCTACCTTGCTATATGGATTATTGGCTACGGTGTGATTCAAGCATTCGCGCCGCGGCTTTTGAGAAAAACACATCACGGCATTGCACCTGATGGAAGAACCGCCTTACATTGGGCATTAATGCTTGCTCCCCTGCCTGCTGTCATCGCGATTGCCTTACAGCTCAATGCCTTCACAGAGTTCACTCTGCTTATCGGACTTATAATATTTGGAGCAGTGTTTGCAGTAAATTCAGCCGTGCATTCATTCTTAATTGTTGCCTGGTCTAAACATGATAGTGTGTCGCTGAATGTCGGCTTTTATTACATGGCAAATGCAGCTGGCCGTTTAATGGGAACGGTACTTTCAGGTTGGATTTATCAAGACTACGGTTTTATTGCTTGTCTATACTGTGCCAGTGGCTTAGTGCTTGTGACCAGCATAATATCAACACAATTATCGAATGCAAAAACAGATCGCCATAATTAAAATTACTTTACCGTGTTCTTAACTTCTCCAAACCAGCCAATCAAATCATCAAGAGAATAAGCTGCATTTGCAGGACTTGGGTTTGGTGTAACGAACACGGCTGAATTTCCAATTCTATGCAGCTGCAAACCCCAATCTATTTTAGGTCTTTTTTCACCTGTGTATTTACAGAAATTTTGGTAAGCAACTTTGCCTTGAAACCAACACAACTTAGGTTGGTAACGAAGTAATTTTTCCTCTAGCAACGGAGACCAATATTTATAATCTGCAGCCTTTAGATCGGAGACTCCTGGCGTCGTTTTCTTAACCACATCTGTAAAACCAATTCGATATTTTTTTAATAACACCTGCATAGAAGCTGCGACTGGCATTAGCTCCTCATCGATAAGACCTGAGCAATTTAACGCCTTCCAAAAACGATTTCGTGGATTACCAAAATAACACTGCGTTTCAACTGACAATGGTGATGGGTTACAGCCAATCGAAATAATATCAAGTTCATTATCGAGATAATCAAGCAAACTATTCATGTTTATATATTATTTAACTTATTGTACTGTGTTCAAAATAATCTTTGTTTTTTGATATAGGCCTTCATCAATCACACATGATAACTGTCCTGTGTTAGAAGCTGCCGAAAACCAACTGGCATTCTTTTTTAAATGTAAAACACTCTCAATACTTGTTGCCTGCCTGAAGCGATCATAATCATCCCCTAACAACACAATCAGTTCCGCTTGCGAACGCCAATCCAGTAATTGTTGATAAGAAAAACCAGTACGCATAGTCAGATCAACAATATCTGCCGTTACAAAGTTCTCAATATTATCAAAACCTTCTCTATTAAGCCTAAGCTCATGTTGATAGCTCATACCTATCAGATTGGTAAGGCTAGTAGAATGATAGTTTGTTGGCAAGATATGTAGTAAACCACTCGCAGCACGCTCTAAAAATAACAATCCTCTTAATGGGAAAAACCCAATAAAGAAACTAATCATAGGTAAATAATAATAAAGATCTAATGGTTTTTTAGTACCATCCTCTATATATCCAGTAATAAAGAAGAAGGATAAAACAAGAGACAATATAGCACCCATCATTATTCTAACTGTGCATGAAATATAAATACTAGGAGATAAATCGAGTGTAAAATAACTCCTCACAAGGTGTGTAATAAAATAAATATACGCACCCAAAAAACCAAACTGGAAGGCAGTTAATGTACCAATCAATACACGCATGTATTCTTGTGTATTGCCTTCTACAAAGTGATGCATGTAGCTACCCAACATCAAAAAATTAGCGCCTTTACTGTAATCAACTCCAAAACCTGTGCTGCTCATTGATATCGGTTTTAATAATAAAATAATAGCACCGCCCAATAAAATAACGATACTTAACAAAGTCATGCTACCCGCGTAATGACTCACTTTAAAACTATGATCAAGATAGTTTTTTATTTTATTCGCATTGTCCTCATCATCACCAAGACTTACCCGCAATCTTGCTTCTTTATAAACCCGCTTACCACGTACATAGAAAAACGTAATTGAAGGAACTACCATAACAATCAGTAATAACAATAATATATTGTAAACCATGAATACAGGGTCAAACCAACAAACCATCTGTAACAGCGCATATGAATCGCCGTTATCAGTGCAAATACCTTTTGGTCTCAATACAGTTAAACTTACTAAAGTAATCAGGGTCGCGAATATGCTCGCAAAGACGATGCCAACAATGACATCAATAGGTTGCTTTAAAAAACCAATACGTTTACTACCTGTTTTTTCTTGTTCACTCATTAGATTACTCCTGTAATTTAATTCCCTGTGATATTTTTGGTCTCGGCAACGACAAGTCGATAATAAAAATCAATATGATTATAAGGGCGTTTATTTTTCTTATTTGTAAAACCCAAGCTCCAGCCCGTTGTTTCAAAATGATCCGCATGCACTAAACCTACGAAAGTTCCCCACTGCGCAGAAGACACTGGTACTTGCCCATCATTTGCCTCTGCGCCAATATGTTTCGCCAGTGGCCTTAACCAAAGTGGCAATTCTCTATTTGGTCGTGAGGCCGCATACGAGATATATTTAATATCATCGCGGTTAATTACCTTCTTATTAAATGCCTCACATGCTGAGGTAGTTAAGTCCCGCCCTGCTTTACCAAACTGGTGCCGTAAAATTAGTGCTAACCAAGAACCTCCTTGCATAACCCAGTCAGCAAACAAGGTTCCTTTATGAGGTGTAGCAATCGTGATGATTTTCTTTATGCGTTTATCTTCAGGGTGCATATGCGCATAATAACGACAATCTAACCCCCCCATGCTATGTCCAATAAGCACAATATTATCTTCCGGCACACCCTTAACCACTTTAGCTAATGCTGTGGCACGCACATCTAAGCTTTCCGGATTTGGTAGTTCAGGGAAATACATAGGTATTGCAAGGCCTTCTAATGCTGGCCTGAGATTGCGAAAGTATTCTGTAGATGAGCCTAATAAACTAGGTGGCCGAAACAACCCATGCACGAAAATAACCGCGATGCTTCCATATGTCATAACCGAACCACTATGACTATGCGTAAGCCATTACGATTAAAATCTATGCTAATTGTTCTGTTTGCTTCCATTCATTCCTACTCCTTACTTATTCATGTCATACTCTATCGATATGAGCAAACAAAGCAATGCCTTTTGGGAAATCAAAACACTCGAAGAAATGACCCAGCCAGAATGGGAATCTCTCTGCGATGGTTGTGGACGCTGCTGCCTGAACAAACTCGAAGACATTGATACTGGCGAATTGTATTTTACCAATGTCTCCTGTCGATTACTTAATGATCATACGTGCCGTTGTGAAAATTATTTACAACGAAAGACCTTAGTTCCCGAATGTTTGGTTCTTGATGCAGCATCAGTAAAACACTCAACCGCCTTGCCTAGTAGTTGTGCTTACCGCCGCTTAGCCGAAGGAAGACCTTTACCAACATGGCACCCTTTGGTTAGCCATAATGTTAATACAGTACATGTACAAGGAATATCCATACGGGGTAAAACTATTTCAGAACGGCATGTCCATATTGACCAAATTGAAGATCACATCGTTGATTGGTTTGATCACGAATAAATTCTGTTCTTACTTTAAATTTGTAAGATTTATCCTACACAAGGAATCCCCTATTTCTGACTAGCTACTCAATAGTGGCAACGCTATGGTAGCGTTATGTACAAGGAATGCTCACATATCAGTGATGTTAAAGGTGGTACTTTGAATACTGTGATCAATAAATCAATTTGGATGAAAAGTTTTGCTGCCGGTGTACCAACTGCAGTTGTTTTAAGACGTGATATTCACCGTTTACATAATCGCCTAAAACAGTTCGATGCTGGCAAAACACGTAATAACAAGTCAACACGGTCAAGAATTTATAATTCACTACAACGACGGCATAAAATGCTTGCCGCCGTTACAGATGGACAACCGTGGGCATGGATGCTTTACCCGTCAGTACCTATATGAACCATCTTTAATTCTGAAAATAAAACTCGAGTACGCAACACACCTTCAAAGCTCGTATCAATGACTAGTTTTTTCATCTCATCATCCTGGTTGAATATCGGATAGATATCAACCGGCTTAATTGCTGATTCGCTATAATCAATAGCCCATTGAAGACTCATCGGATAGTAACCATCTAAAAAGCGACGTTGATAAGAGCTATTAATTAAAGCATATTGCCCTCGGATTCTTTGTGCAAAGCCTTTACTTGTACTTGCATCGCGACACACAAAGCTGCGCCTCGTGACAAATCCACCATTTGCACACTGTTACCTTCAATCACAGCTCCAGCAATACCTTCATTGTTTTGTTATTTTTAACTGCCTAATAACATACTCAGGAAAAACCAGCTTAGCCAATGGCACTTCATTTAAAACTCGATGGCACTGCGCTATTTCAACCCAGCCATTTTTTAAATTTTCCGGTAAGATCTTTGATATGGTTTTCTGATTTAAGTGCTAGCGCCTTTTTGGAATCAAACAAGAAATTTAGTTTCCCTTCATTGACATCAGCGATACGAAACTCAGCATCATCATTAAACCATGCTTCCTTTTCGGCATCACTTGAATTTTGTTCTAATGCGAGGCTAATTTGGTGCGTAAACAACAGATTTATTAACGTAAATAATCTATGTTGCCATTTCATGCTCAATCTCCTTTGCCTAATAAGCACTACACAAAAATAATATTGCATAGCAAATGCCAATTAACTCAACCTCATAACATCACGCTTTTAGCACTAAAATCTAGTCACATGAACTAAACAACATTGCATCATGCAGCAAGGTTATTGCAAAATTGGTATTGGCTCACATTTCCAATAGTTTAGCTGGCGTTTATTCATAACTAATGCTAAAACATTCATAGGAACAGACGGTTTTTAGTGGTCAAGGCAGAATATCGGATGAAAGAAAAACTTGAAATTAACGAACTCCGAAAGGGCATGTTTGTCTGCGAATTAGACAGGCCTTGGCTTGATTCTCCCTTCCTGTTTCAAGGCTTCTTGATCAATACAGACAAAGAAATGGACGAGTTAAAACAGCTCTGCGAATACGTATTCATTGATACAGAAAAAGGTGATGGTAAACAAAGCGAAAGAGCTAGTTCCGCTCCCCTAGAAGAGCCCAAAAAACACACCACCGAAAATGACTACGTCTCACAACGTCCATATCTATCACATTTTGAAGAGGAGATAAGGCCAGCAGGTAGGCTGCGTGAAGAAGCAAATAAATACATGGAAGAACTATTTGCTGCTGTACGTGCGGGAAAAAGTGTTGATGGAAATCAAACTCGTAAGGTAGTCGCTGGCATGGTTGCCAGTATTCTTCGTAACCCGGACGCACTAGTTCTACTCAATCATCTTCGTGATAACAGTGACTATGCCATTGCCCACAGTCTAAACGTGTGCACATTAACTCTTGCCTTTGGTCGCTACCTTGGTCTTGAACAAAAAGAACTAGTTGAAATTGGCATGGGTGCCCTGCTTCACGATATTGGCGAAATACGTGTCCCAAAAGATATAATGTACAAAGAAGGTCTACTCAGCCATGAAGAAAATAAGCAAATGCGTGCTCATACTAAGCATGGTGCAGATATTCTAAAACACAGTGACGGTATACCAGAAACAGCTATCGAAATAGCACGCGCTCACCATGAGCGCAGTAATGGTCAAGGTTATCCTGCAGGTCTACAAGAAGCTGAGATTGCTTATTTTGCACGTATTGTTGGCATTGTTGATGTTTATGACTCTGTCACAACAAGCCACAACCAACGTGAAAGCATTAATAGCACCGAAGCCTTAAAGAATATGTATAACTGGCGCAATGAAATGTTTGATGCGCAGTTAGTTGAGCAATTTATACAATGTCTGGGAATTTATCCTGTTGGTAGTATTGTTGAGTTAGATAATGGTGAAGTCGGTATTGTTATTGCCGTTGCACTTGATAAACGCCTGCAGCCAAAGTTAATGCTAGTTCGCGACCAATTTAAAAAAGCCTATACCCCTCCACGTATTATTAATCTTGCGTTACATAGTGGTGATACTAAATCGAGTCTCTATGAAATCAATAAAGTGCTCGAACCAGGTGACTACGGTATCGATCTAAAAAGTTACTTACTTAGAGAAATGTCTGCTAAGGTATCACTCGTACAATAACTAGGGCACTGCCTTCATTAGGGAGTGAGGCGATGCACCATAAACATGAACCGGCTCTGCCTTACCACGCACTACCTTAATACCTAAATCCACAAACTGACACTGAGTATCGTATTTCATTTCACGGTACGCTTCCTCTGAAACAATCATTCGATAACCAAGACGTTTACTTAAACCATCTAAACGGCTCGCTGTATTGACCGCATCGCCCATAAATGTATATTCATAACGATCTTCCGAACCAATCGTCCCCGCAATCACTTTACCCGTATGAATACCAATTCCAATTTCCAACTGCTCACCATCCGGCATCGCTAAGTTGCTCGCATGATCTAACATCGTTAATGCTGTTTTAACAGCATTCTCAGCTACGTGCTCACTATCTTCAAGACCATAAACAGCCAATACAGAATCACCCATAAATTTGTTAATAATGCCATGATGCGTGGTAACTATTTTTGCCATTTGTGAGAAATAAGCATTCAAAAAAAAGATTAGATCTTCAGCTGAAGTTGTTTCAGTAAACCGAGTAAAGTCACGCAAATCACAAAACAAAATCGCAACCTGATATTCTTGGCCATGCTTGAGTGTTTTGTCATCTGTACTTAGCAATTTCTCCATGATACTTGGGCTAACAATTTTTTCTAATGTTTGCCGTAATTGCTCTTTGTCTCGCAAGCTATCGATCATTAGGTTTACTTGTTGGGCTACTAAACCAAATTCATCTTGAGTAACAATCGGCACATACTGCGAAAGATTCCCAGTCTGCACATTTTGTAAAACAGACAGTTGAGTAGAAAAAACATGTTGAAGGTTTAGCGAAAATGAATGTATTAAACGCAATGTTAATACCAAAACAACACCAAAAACAAAAAATATATCAACCACAAAGACTTGCAACATAGTTTCATTATCAAGTGCGGTATTCTGGCTAATATAAGCTAGATCAACAAAAGCAACTAAGCCCGTTAATGTCATCGCGATAAAAACCGTTACTGTCATAAATAAACTAAGTTTGCTCGATAGCGGTGAAAACTGAATGTCTTGCTTAGTTTTATGATCACTGCGACTAAACCAAAAACGTTCACGGGTAAGTGCATTATCAATACTGGCAAAATAACCAATAATCATAACCCCGATAATAATTTTGACTGCAATAACCATTGGTTGCATGTAAAACAAACTATGTGCTGTAAAAATAATAATGCTAACCAACGCGTATAAAGAAATATCAAAAAGAAACTGGCGCCGTGGTCTTATCAATACATCTGCTTTATCAACAATAATGGGCTCGAGCAGGTATTTAACAAATGCGACAAACAAAAATGGTAGTAGATACGTCAAAACCGAAAACGCAACAGGTTCTCCTAGGTAAGGAGAAATACGTTCCCCATAAATACCCAAGATCAATACGGTCAAGCCAAAATACACATATGCTGTGTATTTTGCCGAATCGTTCACAATCTGTTGTCTAAATGCCAAGCTCATGACTAATTAAGTATAGTTACTTTTTTTTATTATTTATAAATCTTATCAGTTAGTTAGAATTATTGTGACGCAGTTCACATTACAACTAAGCGCGTATAATGGGATTTTACTCGCTCAACTTGAACATTAAGTTTAAACGATATGACAACAATATACCCTTCCACTATTTATTGTAGACAGCAAATCGGACTTTTGTGGTTTTTTAGGGGGAAATTAGCTATTAAACCCTGTTTATTGCCGAAGTGAACACTAAATAACTTAGCATTGCTCCCACGGTAAACCCGCAAAACGCCAGCCACCCTGAGTACTTCGATGATGTTTCTCGTCTAGTTCACCTTCAAAACCATCCGTTACATTGAATACACTACTAAATCCACTCTCGGTTAATAATGCGCCAGCTTCGAGAGAACGCTTGCCACTACGACAAATTAGAATGATCGGTGCGCATCCCACATCCGTACTGCAACTAACACCACCCAATAAAACTCGGCGAACCTCAGTAACAAAGTGAGGGTTCACTATCCAATCAGGCTCATCAATCCAAGGGATGCTGATAGCCCCTTTAGGGTGTCCAACAAACAAAAATTCCATGTTTGAACGCACATCAATGAGCACCGAACGCGCATCATCATTCATCATCTCATGGGCTTGTTTCGGCATGACTGCCTTTACTTGATCCTTGCTCACCGTCTCACTATCCCTTATCCATAATGTTGTAGAAATAAAGACGGGGTCAAATGACCCCGTACACTACAAACATAGCATTTTATTTACTATTCGCCACCTGCTACCTGCTTTAAAGCGGCCTCTATCGCATCCGGTGCATCATTAATTTTAAAGAATGTGCTCATGTCCAAATCAGGAAAACTATTCGCAATTCTAAATTTTGCATGTAGAGCATAAACATTACCTTCTGAAACAAGGATACCGTATGGCAGATGTGCTGTTTGCTTCAGATCACGCCCATCAATAAGCTGCATAATATGTTCATCACTTGCTGGACCTGATGCTTTCTGCAAAGAAACACCAAACAGGGTTTGTTTCTTGCCCGGTATATCTACGCGAAATACCTTTGCCGTGCCTCCCTTGCCTGCGGCTAAACCCGCTTCCACTGTCTTAATTGCTGCATCGTAAGAAACATGTTCTGCTAAATCAAATGGATCATCGAAATATGGCATAAATACAGTGAAATGAAACTCATCAAGCTGATTCGCTTTCCAGCCGGGATCCTCTGCACCAAATGCTTTTGCATTGCCTAAGGCCTTTGATATTTGCTTATCAATCGCGGTTAAATCCGAATCCATCTTAAATGAAGCCGACATCCAAGCCGGATTAACATAACTTACTTGAACATTATCTCCAACCTGAGTGACTGCCACACGAATAACCGCACCGTAACCACCAAATTCTGTTTTCGCTGCGGCCTTCTTAAGATCGTCGTTAGTAATAGAGATCACCGTCGCCCCTGCATAGGGCAGGTATGTACCGGCAATCTCAAAGTCTGCAGCCTGCAATGCTGCACTTGTCGATTTAACCTGTTCAGCCATCGTCCCAGCTGTATTTGATGTCATGTTATATGGCTTTAACCACGGCTCCTCTGCCGAGATCGTTGCGCTAAAAAAAGAACCTGATAAGAACAAACTGATAAATATGGAACGAAATAATGTCATGGGGTAAACCCTCTAATGTTAGTTTATTAGCATGTTCTACGAGTATGCCTTGTTCATATCGTTTGTGCTCATTAAAGATTCTAATGATCAACTTTCAATCCTACTAATACACCTCTACTATGTAATTGATTTACTAAAATAAAAATCCATAGATTGACCTTAGGTCAACCTTTAGTAAAGTAATAGATAAAAAGACCAAGGAAAAAATATGCATCCCAATATTATCCATACAATTACTCTACTCAGCGGCATACTATTTAGTAGCGCTACACTTGCAGCGGGTGGTAAGGCTCATTGGGGATACGAAGGTAACAAGGGGCCTTCCCATTGGGGCGAGCTGTCGCATGATTATGTCACATGTCAAAATGGCAAAAACCAGTCACCTATTAACATCAACAGCAGCACTGCGGTAAAACTCGCTAACATTAAATTTAGCTATCAAGCAGCGCCTATTGATATAGTTAATAATGGGCATACCATCCAAATGAATTACGCGAAAGGCAGTATGCTGAGTGTGGGTGGCAAGACCTACCAATTATTACAATTCCATTTCCACAGCCCAAGCGAACATGAAATCAACGGCAAACCTTACGATATGGTTGCCCACCTTGTTCACCAAGCGGCTGACGGCCAACTAGGGGTGATTGGCGTATTAATGAAAATAGGTAAGGCGAATCCGGTAATCGATTCTATCTGGAAGCATGTACCACAAAAAACTGGCGAGCATAATAAAGTAGATATGACATTAAATGCGGCCGACCTATTACCTACCAAACATAGTTACTATAACTACAGTGGCTCATTGACGACACCACCTTGTAGTGAAGGTGTTAATTGGATGGTGTTACAAACACCAGTCGAAGTATCCGCTGTTCAAGTCGATGCCTTCACTGCTATTTTTGCGAAGAGTGTTCGCCCAGTCCAACCATTAAATGATCGAACTGTTCACGCTAGTAAATAATGTACAAATACTAACAGCTAAATTCTTCCTCACGTAGGAATTCACCTGATAGCATGCTATAAAAAAAGGCCGGTCATTGACCGGCCTTTATATTATCTGTTTAAGCAGAACGTTTATCGCGTTTACGTTCATGCTCCTTGAGCAAACGTTTACGAATACGAATATGGTTCGGTGTTACTTCTACCAATTCATCATCATCAATAAACTCCAGTGCTTGTTCCAGTGTCTTACGAATAGGTGGAGTCAGCACTTGTGCCTCATCGGTACCTGATGCACGAACATTGGTCAGCTGCTTACCTTTTAAAGGATTCACAACCAAATCATTACCGCGAGAGTGAATGCCAATAACCTGACCTTCATACACTTCATCTCCATGTGAACTGAACAAACGACCGCGTTCCTGTAAACCAAACAACCCAAAGGTCAAACATTTACCTTGGCCGTTTGAGATAAGTACACCATTAATACGTTGCCCAAAGTCACCGCCCTTAACCGGCGCATACTTATCAAATACGCTGTATATCAAGCCTGTACCCTGTGTTGCGGTTAGAAATTCTGTACGGAAACCAATCAAACCACGTGAAGGAATGCTGAAATCAAGGCGTACACGACCTTTACCATCTGGCAGCATGTTCTTCAGTTCACCACCACGTGTGCCAAGCGCTTCCATCACGCTACCTTGGTGTTGATCTTCAACATCCACGGTTAATTGTTCAAAAGGTTCGCACATCTCACCATCAATCTCTTTGGTGATCACTTCTGGACGTGAAACACCCATTTCAAAACCTTCACGGCGCATGGTTTCAATCAAAATCGAAAGATGTAATTCACCACGCCCTGAGACCTTAAATTTATCAGGGTCACCACCGTCTTCAACACGTAGTGCGACATTATGTTTTAATTCACGGTCGAGGCGTTCACGAATTTGGCGCGAAGTAACAAACTTTCCGTCCTGACCTGCAAACGGTGAGTTATTAACTTGGAATGTCATTGTTACTGTTGGTTCATCAACACTCAATGCGGGTAATGCTTCGACCGTACTTGGATCACAAAGCGTATCTGAAATGTTCAACTCTTCAATACCCGTAAAGGCAATGATGTCACCGGCAATTGCTTCATCTACTTCAACACGATCCAGGCCTAAGAAACCCAGTACTTGTAAGATACGTCCATTACGTTTATTGCCTTCACTATCAATGAGCGTAACCGGTGTGTTGGTTTTAACACGTCCGCGTTGAATACGACCAATACCAATCATGCCTACATAACTGTTGTAGTCGAGTTGGGTGATCTGCATTTGGAATGGACCATCAACATCCACTTCACGCGGCTTCACATGATCCAGAATAGTTTGTAGTAATGGCGTCATATCACCATCACGCACATCGGCATCATCACCGGCATAACCATTCAGCGCCGAACAATAGCTAACATGAAAATCGAGCTGCTCATCTGTTGCTCCTAAGCGATCGAATAAATCAAAGGTTTGATCCAAGACCCAATCAGGGCGCGCACCTTCACGATCAATTTTGTTAATAACCACAATAGGATTTAAACCTAGCGCAAGTGCCTTTTGCGTCACAAAACGTGTTTGTGGCATCGGACCTTCAACGGCATCGACAATCAATAATACGGTATCAACCATCGACAAAACGCGCTCTACCTCGCCACCAAAATCGGCATGGCCTGGGGTGTCAACAATGTTGATACGTTCGCCATTCCAACGAATTGCTGTCGGCTTGGAAAGAATCGTAATACCACGCTCTTTTTCCAAGTCGTTAGAATCCATAACACGATCTTCAAAGTCACCTCGACTTTCCAAGGTGCCAGAGTGTTGTAGTAATTTATCGACAAGGGTGGTCTTACCATGATCGACGTGGGCAATAATGGCAATATTTCGAAACTGTTCACTCACTGGATTCTATCCCGACCGAGAACGGCCTAATGGTTAAAAGCCGCGCATTATACCTGAAGTAGACTATTTAAATAGCATTCACTCATGTTTTCTGAATTTTTACCGATAACTCCCGTAAATCAAGCCTTCACAGGCCTAAATAAACTCGCTTTGGAGACATAACATGGCGGAAAATATGGAAAATAACACTAAGCAACCGCCGAAACCTAACACCGCATGTACCGATGATATATGCCAAATACGCAGAACCGTACGCATGCTCGATCTTGCTGCCGCACGTGTCTCCTATGCGCTGCACGATGGTAACGACTCCGTCGACACCCTGATTGGTTCTTTCACCAATATGACTCAGCAAGTGATGGCGATGCAGAAAAGTATCGATGCTTTACCCGAAAATGATACCAAAACAGCATTGTTAAACAACTGTCAGCAAGCAATGACAACCGTCCAAGAAACCACAATGGCATTTCAATTTTACGACAGGCTTAGCCAACGCATGCAACATATCTCTGCCAGCCTCGACGAATTATCCGAGCTCATCGACTCACCACAGCGCATGCAGGACACCTCTGCATGGCTAGGTATGGAAGAAAAAATCCGTTCCCATTACACCCTCGATAATGATCTCAGCATGTTTGATGCTGTTCTAGCAGGTGAAAATATCAACGATATACTCTCAAAAGCCTGCGATGTCGTTGAGGAAGACGATGGAATCGAGTTATTTTAACGATTACGCAACTATATCTCAGCAACTAGATTAGAAAACACTTATAGATATCAGATTTACATTAACAAATTGAGTCCATCGCGGTATGCTTGTCATCAACAAGTTAATCAGTGTGTGGATTTTATGGACGCGACAGAAACACCCAATAACGGTACTGAACGACGTAATCGCTCTGACAGTATCTCAAAGCATCTTACGGATGAACGTGCCGACATGTTAGTACAGTTTTGTCGTATTGCCGGAGTGGAACCTTGGGAAGATCCTCATAGCAAGGATGAACTTAAGGCAATGTTACAACCCTTCTGCGAAATTCTGGTTGATTATCTTGCCGCAGGTCACTTTGGCTTATACCAACGCTTCATTGATGGCGAAGAGCGACGTGATGGTATTCGCCAGTTAGCAGAAAAACTCTACCCGCAAATCTCAGAAACCACACAAATGGCGCTGGATTTCAACGACAAATATGAAGCCAAAGAGAATGGAGCTTTTGATGCATCCTTTTCCGATGACCTATCAAAACTAGGTCAAGCACTTGCCATACGGATTGAGTTAGAGGATCAGTTACTCAGCGTAGCTCACTAAACCACTCAACTTCCCCATTATTTCCATAAAAAAGCTGATGTAATTCAGCTTTTTTTTATTTTTTACTCCAAAAATCCTTAATGTTTCCGTCAATGTGTCGATGACTCATGTAGTCACTAATAAAATAAGTTTTAGCAGAGGTTTAGCCATGGATACACTTATGCAATCTGTCGACGAACGCACCCGCCTAGCAGGAGCGAACCGCCTCGAAGTATTGCTATTTAGTCTGGGAAAAGATGAACAGACTGATCGCGAAGAGGTTTTCGGCATCAATGTATTTAAAATCAGAGAGGTCATGCACGTACCGGAGATCACCCAAGCTCCCGACATGCCATCAGGTGTAAAAGGCATGGTCTGCTTACGCGGTGACATGATTCCCGTCATCGATCTCGTTCACTTCTGCAACCTAAGCATGACAGAAGAACCCAAAGTATTAATCGTGACTGAATTCAATCGCAAGACACAGGGGTTCCTTGTCAACAGCGTTGAACAAATTCTGCGTATGGAATGGAATGAAATCAAAGTACCACCCGCTATGCTTACAAATCGCTTAGGTGGCCTAGTAACCGCGGTTACTGAGTTGAAAGATGGCCGTATTGTCATGGTACTTGACGTTGAAAAAGTGCTCGCTGAAACATCCGCCGATCTTGATGACCCAACCCAATTTGAAGGCGTTGAACATCTTGATACTAAAGCAACAATTCTCTTTGCTGACGATTCATCCGTTGCACGTAAACAAATATCCAAAACGCTCGACACACTAGGTATTGATTATATTAGTGCAAAAAATGGTGAAGAAGCATGGGAGCGAATGCAAGAACAAGCTGAACATGCGAAATCACTCGGCGTCCCTTTCAAAGACATCATCCAGCTTGTACTCACTGATATCGAAATGCCTGGTATGGATGGCTATGTCTTAACTCGCAAGATTAAAGAAACTGCAGGAATGAAAGATATTCCTGTGATCATGCATTCATCGCTATCTGCTGATGCCAATATCACTATCGGTAAATCCGTAGGCGTTGATGCTTATGTTGCTAAATTCGATCCTCGGGAACTTGCCAAAACTATCGAACCGTTTATTAAAAAATAATTAATAGTGAGGTGGCGGTGGCTCATCGGCCTGATTACCGGAAGGTGCGGGTGATGCCGCCTGCAATGCCTTGTGCAGCATCTTAACTTCGTTAGCTAATTCCTCAATTCGCAACTGTTGCTTAGCCATTTCGTCACTCATGGTCTGCAAGGTATTTTCTTGGAAAGATAAACGCATTTCCAATTCTTCTAATCTTGCATCACTCATAAGAACCTCTCTAACACACTTTTATATTTGTAATATCTGAACTATACATTAAGAAACGACTCTATATCAGTAGAGGTGCAAATCATGTCGGCAACAACCATTACTATAAATGATAAACCTGTCGAAATCAGAATCAGCAATAATGCAAACGCAGCCTTAGCTGCTCGCACCACACCCATTACTGCAGAAATGGAATTGTACTTTAGTTGCTTAATTCGTAAACGCGTTTGTTTCTACGAAAACAACAAAGGCACATTAGTAACCGATGGCCTCAAAGTAGACTTCCATCCTGTTATGACACGACACTGTACAGACACCGAACTAGAAGATGGTTTACCGCCAATGACCGATTTCCCAATTGCTAAACCACATACATTTACACCACGTTGGTTATCCATCGACTTCCAAAAAGGTGAATGGCTAGGCGAGTTTGGTTATTAATATAGATACCGGAACGGAGCCAGCATAACAATCAGCCTTCTAGCTCTTCCCAACGCGCATAACCTTTTGCAAGCTCATCCTCCAATTCAACAAGCTGTTGCTGAGCCTTGGTAATTACTGCATTATCTTGTTGATAGAAATCGCCAGCAGCCATTTGTGCGTGCAAAGCTTCTTGTTCAGCTTCCCATTTCTCAATCTTAGCCGGTAGTTTTTCAAGCTCACTTTGTTCTTTGTAACTTAATTTCTTCGGCTTATTCTCTTCACTAACCGCAACGGTGCTCTTAGTCGCTTCTGCTTTAGGTTTGTTTTTAGCCGTCTTATTGCTACTCGATATGCGACGTTGGCGTAACCAGTCATCATAACCGCCAACATATTCATTAACTTGCCCATCACCTTCAAAAACCAAGGTGCTGGTCACTACTTCATTGATAAAAGATCGATCATGGCTAACCAAAATAACCGTACCTTTGTACTCAACCAAAATCGACTCTAACAATTCGAGTGTATCCACATCCAAATCATTAGTTGGTTCATCCATTACCAACATGTTCACTGGTTTAATAAATAATTTAGCCAATAATAAGCGGTTGCGTTCACCACCCGACAGTGCCTTAACTGGTGTGCGTGCGCGTTGCGGGCTAAACAAGAAATCACCTAGGTAACTAATAACATGCCGAGGTTGTCCGTCAATCGTAACGAAATCATTACCACCCGCAATATTGTCTTGCACATTTTTTTCAGGATCGAGCTGCCCACGAAGTTGATCAAAATAAGCTATATCAAGCTTGGTACCTTGCTTGATCGACCCTTGCTCTGGTTCTAAATCACCCAGCAACAAACGAATTAAGGTTGTCTTGCCACAGCCATTCGGACCAATAATACCGATCTTATCGCCACGCAAAATCGTGGTAGAAAAATTCTTTAATAATGTATTTTTTTCACCTTGCGCGTTCTGCCAAGACCAACTCACATTATCGGCTTCCACAACAATCTTGCCCGAGGCTGAAGAGCCTTGCATATTGAGTTTTGCTTGACCGGTTGTTTCTCTGCGTTCTGCACGTTCACGGCGCATTTTTTCTAACGCCCTAACGCGGCCTTCATTACGCGTGCGACGCGCCTTAATCCCTTGGCGAATCCATTTTTCTTCTTCAGCTAATTTTTTATCAAAATGCGCTGCTTCTGTTGCTTCTGCATCTAATGCGGCCTGCTTGTGTATTAAATATTTTTCGTAGTTACCTGGCCAACTCGTTAATTTGCCACGATCCAATTCAATGATCCGTGTTGCCAATCGTCGTAGGAACATTCGGTCATGGGTAATAAAAAGCAAGGTACCTTTGTAGTTAAGTAAAAAGTCTTCAAGCCACGCGATCATCTCAATATCAAGATGGTTAGTCGGTTCATCGAGTAAAAGTACATCTGGCTCAGCAACCAAGGTTTGCGCCAATAACACACGACGCTTCCATCCACCCGAAAGAGATGAAAACTCAGTGTCACCATCCAGCTCCAACTTCGATAACGCCGTATCGATACGTTGCCCTATATCCCAGCCGTTAACGGCTTCAAGTTCATGCTGCACTTTTTCAAATTCTGGCATCAGACTCATGTCTTCAGCAAGCTGGTGACTTAATTCATTAAATCGAATCAGTAATTGCCCCGCTTGATCAAGCCCTTGCGCGACAACACTGTAAACCGAGCCTTGTGTATCATCCGGTACTTCTTGTGCCAATTTGCTAACCCGCACACCTTGACCGATTTGAATAGTGCCATCATCAGCTTGCAACTCACCCATCAACACCTTAAATAAAGTCGACTTACCAGTACCATTTCGCCCGACCAAACAAATACGTTCTGACTTTTCTATTTCAAGGTTCGCCCCATCAAGCAACGCAGGGCCGCCAAAGCTCAAACCAATATTACGTAATGACACTAAACTCATTGTTGTTGATCCTGTAAAACGGCTTCAAGCGCAGCCTCTTCAATCGGAAATGGCATGGCCGTAATATCTGGGTATGTCGCATGCAGTTTCTGAAATTGCGTGGCGTACTCTTTCTCATAAAACACCACAACATGACTATCGAGCTTTGAAAACTGCAAAGTTGCCAACAACGATTCCAAACTACTGGTGCGATCACGAAAATCAGACTGAAAATTAAACTCAGTGACAATGACATCAGGACGCATTTTCTTCATCAATGACATTGCCTTGCGCATTTGGCGCGCTTTCTCGACCTGAAAGCCAAGGCGTTGATACAACATCGAAAAATCAGGGTAGCCCCCAACCTCCACTATCGATAATAATTTTTTCTGTGTATCTGTCACAAAAGACCCTATAAAAATCATGGCTAGGTAGAAGTACCTGTTGCTCCGGCGCGCATCATACCTGATCCTGAACAGGCTCACCGCATTTGCTCGCATCACGGCGATATGAGATGGTTGATACCAACCTATTCTGTTTGTATCAGGATGTCAGACATATCTATCGTGGGGACGATAGCTGACACCGTTTTCTGTGACAAACATGAACAATAAAAATTAATAAATTCAAGGAGTAGTAGGTAAATGAAAGCATCCGATCTGTTTGTAAAATGCCTCGAAACCGAGGGCATCGAGTACATCTTTGGCGTACCTGGTGAAGAAAACGCCGATTTCATGATGTCACTTGAGCAATCCAAGAAAATTCAGTTCATTTTGACTCGCCACGAACAAGGTGCAGCTTTCATGGCCGAAATCTATGGTCGCCTCACCGGTAATCCAGCTGGCTGTCTCGGTACACTCGGCCCTGGTGCGACTAACCTTATAACCGGTGTTGCCGATTCAAATATGGATCGCGCCCCAATGCTCGTGCTCACCGGCCAAGGTGCATCAACCCGCCTGCACAAAGAATCACACCAAGTGATGGATGTAGTGGCTATGTTTAGGCCTGTTACCAAATGGGCGCAAACCATATTCCATGCGGATAATATTCCTGAAATCGTTCGTAAAGCGGTGCGTTTAGCACGAACTGAAAAACCCGGTGCTTGCCATATCGAGCTGCCAGAAGATATCGCTGAACATGACACGGCCGCGGTGCCAATGTCAGTAAAACGCTTCCGTCGTCCTGTCGCTGACGACAAGATTGTTGACGAAGCCTTCAATAAAATAATGGCCGCAAAAAATCCAATCATCGTTGCCGGTAATGGCTGTATTCGTAAACGTGCCAGTACGCAATTGCGCGACCTCTGTGATCAAACCGGCATCGGTGTTATCAGCACCTTTATGGCAAAGGGTTGTGTTGATATGGATGCAGATTATTGCCTCTATACTGTTGGCCTACAAGCCAAAGATGTCGTGGCTTGTGCCATTGATGCCGCTGATCTCGTTATCACCATCGGCTATGACATGGTTGAATACCATCCTCATCTATGGAACAAAAACTCGGATAAAGAAATTATCCATATTGATTTCTTACCAACCGAAATCGATTCGCATTACCACCCTCAAACAGAAGTGGTTGGTGATCTCGCCCACACACTATGGATGTTGAACCAACGTTTTACGGCTGATGGCAGTTTCTCTTTTGATAACACCCAGCAAGCCGCAACCCGTCGTGAAATGGGTGCCGATCTGGCAATGGAAAAAGACGACAATTCAACCGACAAACTCAAACCACAAAAAGTCTTGTGGGATGTTCGCCAAGTTATGGGGGCAAATGATGTTCTGCTTTCCGATGTCGGTGCACACAAAATGTGGATCGCGCGTCACTACCAATGTCACGAACCTAACACTTGTTTAATCCCAAACGGTTTCTGTTCAATGGGCTTTGCCCTACCCGGTGCGATTGCTGCAAGCCTTGTCTATCCTGAGCGTCGCGTTCTTGCTATCTGTGGTGATGCGGGCTTCATGATGAACGTCCAAGAAATGGAAACCGCCAAACGCTACAACTGCAACATGGTCGTGATGGTGTGGGAAGACAAACAATACGGTTTGATTGCTTGGAAACAAGAGGCCCATTTTGGTAGTCATACCAAGCTCGATTTTGGTAATCCAGACTGGATGCAATTAGCTGAATCCTTTGGCTGGGGTGGACATCATGTCACGACGACAGCTGAGCTCATTCCAAAACTAGAGGCTGCCTTTAATGAAAAAGGGCCTAGTCTTGTGGTGCTGCCGATCGACTATGCAGAAAACATGAAACTCACCGAACGGCTTGGCAACATTAGCTGCCCGATTTAAAGGAGATTCCATGACTGCTCATTTCCCTCTTATGGTGCCCGGTGCCGCAAACACGGGCACTCACGACGTTCATGCCCCCTTCGACGGCAGCCTCATCGCAACCGTTGATGTAGCCGGTGCCTCTGCGGTTGAAACAGCACTGGCAACCGCTCATGACCTATACACCGATCGTGACAAGTGGCTCAGTGCACCGCAACGTATTGAAATACTCGAACGCACTGCTGCCATTATGCAAGAACGCGCCGATGAACTTGCCACCGAAGCGGCTCGTGAAGGTGGCAAACCATTGATCGACTCACAAATAGAAGTTGCACGTGCTATTGATGGTGTTCGCAATTGTATTGATTGCATCAAGGAAAATCACGGTACCGAAATCCCAATGGGTATTAATGCAGCCTCAATGGGGCGCATGGCAATGACACACCATGAACCTATCGGTGTAGTCGTAGCGGTGAGTGCTTTTAATCATCCCTTGAATTTAATTATTCACCAAGTTGGCCCTGCGATCGCCTCAGGTTGCCCAGTCATTATTAAACCAGCTGGAGATACGCCTCTTTCTTGTATGCGTTTTGTTGGCATTCTACGTGAAGCTGGCTTACCACCAGAATGGTGTATACCGATGGTGGTCACCGATCGTGATGTTTCCACCCGTCTTGTTGCCGATAAACGTAACGCCTTCTTTAGCTTTATTGGTAGCGGTAAAGTCGGTTGGTCATTACGTTCCCAACTTGCTCCCGGTGCGCGTTGCGCATTAGAACATGGTGGAGCCGCACCGGTGATTGTTGAACCCGATGCGGATCTTGACGATGCACTACCATTACTCGCCAAGGGTGGTTTCTACCATGCAGGCCAAGTTTGTGTTTCCGTGCAACGGGTTTATGCACACAGTTCAATTGCGAAACAACTGGCAGAACAAATTTCCGAACTGGGTAATAAAATGGTTGTTGGCGATCCTACCCTTGCTGAAACAGAAATCGGTCCATTAATTCGCCCACGAGAAGTAGATCGTGTACATGAATGGGTTGAAGACGCGATTACAAAAGGTGCAGAAAAGCTCAGTGGTGGCAATAAAATTGGTGATACCTGTTATGAACCCACTGTTTTATTCAATGCACCCGATGATGCCATCGTGTCACAAAATGAAATCTTTGGTCCTGTGATTCTTGTTTACAGTTACGATGATATGGATGAAGCCTTAGAAAAAGCCAACTCACTACCTGTCGCATTTCAGGCTTCTATCTTTACAAAAAATCTAGATAAAGCCATGCGTGCATTCAGACGTTTCGATGCTTCTGCGATCATGGTCAATGATCACACCGCCTTCCGAGTGGACTGGATGCCCTTTGCAGGCCTGCGTGAATCAGGTCATGGGGTTGGCGGTATTCCACATACTTTCCACGACATGCAGATTGAGAAGATGTTAATGGTACGAAGCCCAGAATTATAATTATACACATGACACTAAGGAGATATTTTTACTTAGTGCTGTCATACATAATATAAGTTCGGCTCACACCAAGGAGAGCGTATGCCCGAAGCTGGAATGTTCCTAACTGTTCTCGAATACATGGCAAGCCTGTTCATCTTTGTTGTTGGGCTGATTGTGCTGGCGATTTTTATTATCTACGTTATTGATATCCGCCAAACCAAACAGGCCATACGCCATAATTACCCAGTCATTGGCCATTTCCGCTATTTATTTGAACATCTGGGGACATTTTTTCGGCAATATTTCTTCGCCATGGATCGTGAGGAACTCCCCTTTAATCGTGCCGAACGCTCATGGGTATACCAAACCTCTAAGAACCTTGATACCACGCGTGCCTTCGGCTCTACCCGTAATCTGAAAGAAGATGGCACTATCATCTTTGTAAACTGCCCCTTTCCGGTACTTGGTGAAGATGCCACCCCCATTAGCAAACTCAGCATTGGCCCCTATTGCCGCAAACCCTACACGACCGATTCATTATTCAATATATCTGGCATGAGTTACGGAGCTATTTCAAAACCTGCTGTGCTGGCCTTAGCCCACGGTGCACGCCTTGCAGGTTGTTGGATGAATACCGGTGAAGGAGGACTATCACCCTATCATCTGGACGGTGGTTGCGATCTCGTCTTTCAAATTGGCACGGCTAAATATGGTGTGCGTAATAGTGCTGGAGAATTAGATGAAGACAAGCTCAGGAAAATTGCAAACCATGAACGTGTCAGAATGTTCGAGCTAAAACTTTCTCAAGGTGCAAAACCAGGTAAGGGAGGCATCCTCCCCGCGGCCAAGGTAACAACAGAGATTGCAGAAATCCGTGGTATCCCTGCAGACGAAGACTCGATCAGCCCCAACCGTCATCCTGAGGTTGATAATGTTGAAGAGCTTCTCGAGACTATCCACCGAATTCGTTCAATTACCGATAAACCTGTTGGTATCAAATTTGTCCTCGGTGCCTATGGCTGGCTAGACAATTTTTGCGAAACTATCTTGCAACAAGGTATTGAATCAGCACCTGATTTTATTACCTTAGATTCAGCCGACGGCGGCAGTGGTGCCGCACCTATGAGCCTAATGGATCACATGGGACTGCCTCTAACCGAAAGCCTGCCAATGTTAGTTGGAATACTAAATAAACACGGCTTAAAAGATCGCATTAAGGTCATTGCCTCTGGCAAGTTGATCACACCTGCCGATGCAACTTGGGCACTTTGTGAAGGAGCCGACTTCATTGTCTCAGCACGAGGTTTCATGTTCTCACTCGGTTGCATACAAGCACTACAATGTAATAAAAACACCTGTCCAACCGGCATCACTACGCATAACCTACGGCTACAAAGAGGCCTCGACCCAACGCTTAAATCAATACGGGTTAAAAATTATGCGCAAAATATGGTGCATGAGATCGGTGTTATTGCGCATGCCTGTGGCGTTAGGGAACCGAGACAATTACGTCCATTCCATGCCAGATCCATTACTGATGGTAAATCTGTATCACTTGCCGAATTACATAAAATTTCTTAATTCGAGCTTTATACAAAAAGGATTCTTTTAGACAGGATTAACAAGACTGGCAGAATTTTTATGAGTGATGATAAAATCAATAGGGTCAGACTCGATTGATATTTTTTTACCACCAACATGCTGATATTCATCATCTCTTAAAAATTCTGCCAGTCTTGTTAATACTACTTAATATTCCTTAGTAAAAAACACGTAATTCATTGCAACACGTGCCTCTCAGAATAAGTATAATAATAAGCATTGAGGTACTATGTACGGGAAGTTGATACATGCCAAGCGCAAATGATGAAAATTTAGAAAAACTCCACCAGTTGCGCTTAGAACACAGCGATCTCGATCACATCATTGAGCTTCTACATGAGCAGACGGTTGTCGATCAACTTCAGTTACGCCGTTTAAAGAAACGTAAACTACTCATTAAAGACATTATTATTCGGCTTGAAAGCCAATTAATACCTGATATAGATGCTTGAGCACTAAACCTCGGTTAAATCCTTCATCGCTACAAATTCAGTCGGGTCTGGGCTATAACCCATCACTTCACCAAGCTGACTAAACTTATTCACACCGGTACTAAGCTCAATATCTTCTGGGGTGAACTGTGCAGGATGTTCGTAACCTGCTGTATGCGACAAGGATAAAAGTTCTTTTCGGAAACCCTGCATATAACGTGCAAGACGTTGTGCTTTGGTATCAATATGCAAGCCACCTTGCCGCCATGAACTCATGGTTGCGATACCTGTTGGACAATGTCCTGTATGACAGGCTTGTGATTGAATACAACCAATCGACAACATCGCCTCGCGTGCAACCGAGATCATGTCACAACCCATTGCATAGGCGACAATCGCGCGATCAGGAAAACCTAATTTACCGCTGCCGATCCAAACAATCCCACGTGACAAACCGGCATGTTGGAAAATTTGATAGACACGCATGAAGCTAATTTTAAACGGTAGAGAAACATGATCGGCATAAGTCAGTGGTGCTGCACCTGTACCACCCTCACTGCCATCGATGGTAATAAAATCGACACCTTGGCGACGTGTTTTCATCTTGTCGGCAAATTCTTCCCAGAAATTGGTCTCACCCACTGCGGCCTTTATGCCCACAGGTAGGCCTGTCCGCTCAGCAATGAGCTCAACAAAATCAATCAATTCATCGGCAGTAGAAAATTCTGCATGACAGTTTGGCGAGATACAATCTGTACCTTCAGTAACACCGCGTGTTTCTGCGATTTCACCTACCACTTTATTGCCGGGTAATACGCCGCCTTTACCCGGTTTTGCTCCCTGCGATAATTTTATTTCAATCGCACGAATTTGAGGATTTGCGGCTACACGTTCTGCGACAACATCGATCGAAAATTTACCATCCTTATCACACGCACCAAAGTAGCCTGTACCAATTTGCCAAACGACATTTCCACCTAATAGGTGATACTTACTCACACCACCTTCACCGGTGTTGTGATAACAACCTGCCAAGCCAGCACCTTTGTTCAATGCAGAAATGGCTTTTTTTCCGAGTGCGCCAAATGACATTGCTGAGATATTAACGATTGAACCAGGTCGCCAAGGTCGACGACGATTATGCATTGCACCAACAATCTTTACACAGGGAATCGAACTGGGATCATCATTGACAGAAACAGCATCTTTTTCAGGAAAAGGAAAAGCTGCATTCTTAATAATCGGGTAACCAATGCCGTACTGCATTTCTGTTGTTCCAAATGCCGCGTAGTTATTCGCCCCTTTTGAGGTGGCATAAATCCACGAACGTTCAGTACGGTCAAAAGGCATTTCTTCCTTGTCATGGGCAACCCAATATTGGCGTAGTTCAGGGCCAATCATTTCCAGGAAATAGCGCATATGTCCTATTACAGGATAGTTATGCAGAATCGCATGCTTTTTCTGTGTAACGTCGTAAATAAAAACCAGACCAATGACTACAACTACACCAGCTAAAATCGCCAGAACCATTTCAATTGCCATAATAATTCCCTTTTTATTGTTATTGCGGCACTACCCTCTCTCCGCTAATTTTAGGTATCGAGCACGATGACTTAAATTATTCTTCCTCTGCTGCAGGGATCCATTCTTCAAGTGCAGCAATAATGCTGCGCGCCTGATCGGCACTGGATATATTAAATTTTGATTTTTGGAAGTATTCCCCATTGCGTTTTTGATAACGGCGAATCGTGTATTTGTCCTTTCCGTATTCTTCTTTCGCTTTATTCCAATCTTGAAAACGGTACATGATGGTTGACCATGCGCCCTTAGTTAAGACCTTTTTATCGAGTTGTTTAACTAATACCACGCCATCTTCTGAATATTCAATGGAAAGGTCGTCTACTGTTTCAGCCATGATTTTTTCTCTTTGCTAGGTTATTTTAATCTGCAACAAGATTAACAGAACTATCCTGAAAGTTAAGCATCTTGGTGCTTTATAGCATGAGCCCTGCTAAAAATAACCTCAAACGTAAGCCCCATTCTGAACTATAACCAACTTCAACATCATAAATACTGCCATCGGCAGCAATAATAAAGCTACTTGGGTAGCCTCTGACCCCATATAATTGTGCCCATTCGCCCAGTTCATCTTCAATAATAGGAAAACGCAAATCTCGTTGCTTGCTATAAGTCCGCACTTCATTGGCACCTCCCGACTGTGAGGCAAACGTCAACACAGCATGATCCTCGGCTATCGCTGATATATTTGCCTCTTCAAAACGACAAACAGGACACCAACTTGCCCAAAAATGCACCAATATGGGTTTGCCTTTGTAGTCGGCAAGGCTAACTTGCTCGCCACTGAGTAATATCGCATTAATGGGAGGAGCCTGACCCGTCATTGCATTACGTGACTGCCAAACCTGCAAACCAATATAAACAATAACAAGTAAAGTGAGTTGGATTAACAGACCGCGCCAGAAAGTTGCACGCTTATAAAAGATACGGGAATGAGATATGAGCATGACCCAAGATGATACGCGCTGAGACGATCACTGACCAATATAAATTAGGAGATTATTTAATGTGACTCTTGTTGCTCTCTAAAAGGAGCTGGGAAATCGGCCGCGTATTTTTCTATCCACTCTTCAGCCGCTTGTGCACAGGTTAGTTTACGTCCTTGCTGTTCTAATTCCTGGCCTCGGTAATCTTCAATATGACAAACTTGTTCGACCATACGCACTGTATAAAAATCACCGGCATCCATAAATTCAACGCCAACCTCAAATCCATCTACGCGCTCACGACACCACGCGACTCGACCACGAGATTCAACTTCACCACGGGGGATTGATACTGACAAGGAAACCATGGCACCGGGGATGAGCGGCGCCTGACTTGTAAAACTTAAACCGCCATAACCAATGTTGTTAAGACTCTCTGGACAGCCATCGCTGGTGTCATCCGGTCGCACACTGATCGGCATGCCTGTTGGATGGCGAATATAAGAACGCATAGCAACACACTCCATGTTATCTTAATTCAAGATTATGCCGTAAATGACTATATTTCTAGGATTTTCCTATAAATGTGACAATTCTTTACATTTCCCATACCGGCATAAAAAAACCCCATTAAAAACGGGGTTTTAAAATATTGCTTCTTAATAAGATGCACTATCTTCATCTAACTTGGTATAACATTGGCTGCCTGCAAACCCTTAGGCCCCGTTTCCACATCAAATGTGACACCTTGTCCTTCAGCTAAACTTTTAAATCCATCTGCCGTAATTGCTGAAAAATGTACAAAAACGTCATCTCCACCTTCGCTCGGCTCAATAAAACCAAAGCCTTTTGAGTCGTTAAACCACTTTACTTTACCCGTTGCCATAAAAATTCCCTCTCCAAAATGTAACATCGCCTATGCAGCAAATCGAAATTACTCAGCCATTATATTTATAAAATACTTATCGGCTCGCACGACGTCACTGCAATTATTCCGAGAATATCACCCATATGACAAAGATCAACTAAAAAAGGCTATAAAATCATAACATTAGATTTGTCTAATATTTCCTGGATGGCTAAATCCTCTCACAAATCCGGGTAACCTTCTCCCGGTGGCATTTGCAAGAAGTATCCTTGTTCACCCAACTGCTGCGATACCTCCTCAATATCGGCATAGCCCAATTTGTCGCGACTGGCGAGATCCAGATGCATAACCAACTCAAGCTCACCTAACATTGCCAATAGAGCCTCGGGCACTTCCGCAAAATCATCCTTAGCCTTCACATAAAGATAGGAGCCTAGCTTGCTAGCCCCTTTGTAAATAACGCATTGCATTAACATTTCTCCTCGGGGATACCATCTAACCACTTTTCTAATAGTGGCTGGGCAACTTTTCGTAACCGCATTACTTTATTCTCTACATCCGCACATATTACTTCCGCCTTTTGATTCCACTGACCACCTTGTGCCAAATCTGATGTATATAATGATGTCCACTCCCTAACCATATCTGCCGACACCTCAACGTGGCACTGAAAGGCCAAGGTTTTTCCTATGGCATAAGCTTGATTCGGATAGGCCTCACTTGACAGGATTAACTCTGCTTCTGTCGGCAGGCTAAATGTTTCACCGTGCCAGTGAAAAGCCTGCCAAGCCGTTGCCGCATTACCTAACCAATACTCTGATACTTTGTTATTAACAGGGTAAACTTCATGCCAACCAATTTCCTGCCCTGCCTCACCACGTGAGACCTCGCCACCCAACGCTTTGCTAATAAGTTGGCTACCAAGGCAAAAACCCAACATGGGCATACCTTTAATATGGGCAGAACGAATCACTGCAAGCTCATCCGCCAACCATGGCAATGAATCATTAACACTCATTGGACCACCTAAAAAGACCAAACCCGTCACGCCATCCAGTGAATCAGGAACTGATTGGCCTGCATCAATCGCAATCAACTCAAAGTCTAACTGCCGCTGTTGTAAAAGCTCGGTTAAGAAACCAGGGCCTTCGCATTCAATATGTCGAAAAATTCTAAGCAAAACCAAGCGACTCCTATTCGCGACGATAACTAAACATTATAATACTATGTATGCGTAAAATAACCGCAAACCAATTTATTCAATCTTGTTTTCTATTGTCGTGTCTTTTTTTAACGGCCTGTGTCATTACGCCCATTCAACGTGACGACATTAATGATCCTGCACTGCAAAATATTCAACGCGCCTTTTCACAAACAGTCTCCGATGCACTCAATGATCCTGATGAAGATTGGACCAGTGGTTGGCTAGGAAATATGTGGGTTAATTTCCATGAAGGTAAACAACGCGGTCTTTGTTATCAATGGAAATACCGCATTCATACTGGGGTAAAATCGACGGTGCATGCACAGGGCTGGCAACTCACCGGTATTGTTATCAATAAAGGTGCCGATGGTGAACATCATGCTGTGATTGTTTACGACCCTAAACGAATACAAACAGCTCAACTACTTCATGCTACTGTTAAACAACCCGTTTTTGTACTTGATGCATGGCGACAAGGCATGCCCGACATCTACTTTCTTTCTGAATGGCTGCAACTCGCTCGCCATATCCGCGTACCCGCACAGTTAATAAATATCAAGCAACCTGTCTCCCTAAATTAATTAGTAATTCCACAAAATAAAACACGTATTCTTATATTAAAGTTTTTTTTTCCCTATCCGCTATATCAGTCAATGCTGATATTTTGCATTCACTATAGCCATAGTGGTTTTATGGTTTTAAACAAATGTTTTAAGGAGTTCTCTAATGCACAAAATTATTGTTTCATTCGTTACTGGTTTATCCCTGTTTGGTTTAATCGGTTTGACTCAAGCTGCCGGCAAAGTTTCACCTGTCACTGTTGACGGTGCTAAATCAGTTAGTGCCGCTGAAGCTAAAGCACTTTTTGACAAAGGTGCCATTTTTGTCGACACACGTAAAAGCAAAGATTGGGATGCAGGTCGTATTCCTGATGCTATTCACCTTGATGTTAAAAAAGTTTTTAGTGAAGAAACATTAGGCAAAGAAGTTAAAAAAGGCGATGCTGTCGTTATGTACTGCAACGGTGAAAGCTGCTTACGCAGTTCTAAAGCAAGCAAGATGGCCGTCGGCTGGGGTTACAGCAACGTTTATTACTTCCGCGATGGTTTCCCTGCATGGAAAGCAGCAGGTTACCCAGTCGAATAATCGACAGGCAAAGTAATCTATTTATATTTGTAAGTGAGGTATTAACGTGAATTTACGAACTAAAGTAACTGCTGGCGCAGCAGCAATGATCCTGCTTGTGGCAATCTCACAAATTGGCACAGCATTCTATTCATCAACACAGCTTCAGAACATGTTTGAAGAAGCGACTATCGATGGGAAAGCCACTCTGTGGAAAAAAATCATTGCCGGACAACTGGAATTAATGATTCCTGGTACGTCTGCTTTAGCACGTGATCGCGCAACAAGGAATGCTTTACGCGACAGGGATGTTGCTGCTTTAAATGAAAGTGCCGCAACAAGTTTTAACTTACTATCAGCATCCAATGTCATTACACGTATGCAGTTGGTTAGTCTGGATGGTAATGTACTCTATTCAGCTCCTCAAAAATTTAGCGGTAGAACCAATAAGGCGATTGTCTCTACTGCACTTGATTCAGGAAAAATTGAGCGTGGTATTGCCCGTGATGATGATGGCAAACTCGTTGCCGTGGTTGCTTTCCCTATGTTTGTCCGAGGCAAACCTATTGGCATCGGTGTATTTGCACGAAATCTGGAAGAAGCCATTGCTGATTTTAAAGCCAATGACAACTCAGAAATTGTCATTGTTAACAAAAATGGTAAAACAGAATATGCGACTAACAATGAGTTACTTGAAAAGCTCAATATAGAACTACCTACACTAGGCGAAAATAGCCTGCAAGTTGCCAGCGTAGATGAACAAACAGACTCCGTTGCTATCATCCCTGTCGTTGACAGTACCGGTAAATCTGTAGCACATTTCATTAGCGCAAAGGACTACACTGCTAGCTTTGCCAACTTGCGCAATGCGAATTTTGCATCCTATTCATTGGCAACAATTTTGCTTTTTGCGGCTATAGCTGGCTTATTCTTTTATTTGAAATTCCTACTTAAACCTCTCGATAAGGTTGTCAGTAATTTACAAGCAATTGCTGAAGGTGACTTAACACAAGAGATTGCGATCACCTCAAATGATGAGTTAGGTGTATTGCAGAATGCCATGCAAACCACATCAAGTAATCTACGTGATGTGCTACAAATGATTAACAACATGGCTCATAATCTTGAGCAATCGGCTAGCGATATGATCGAGGTCAGCTCAGAAACACGTACAGGTATTCAGAATCAGCAAAGCAGTATTCACCAAGTAGCCACCGCAATGACAGAAATGGCATCAACAGTTGCAGAGGTTGCGCGCAACGCCAATATGGCGGCTGATTCTGCCAATGGCGCCAATAACCAAGCTATCGAGGGTCAAACCATTGTTGACCAAGCCGCTTCTTCCATTGGCCAACTTGCCAGTGATGTTGATAACGCCAGTACAGTGATTGTTGGCGTGCAACAAGATAGTGAAGCCATCGGCAGCGTTCTCGACGTTATTCGTGGTATCGCAGAACAAACAAACCTACTCGCGCTTAATGCGGCGATCGAAGCCGCTCGTGCTGGTGAACAAGGTCGAGGCTTTGCTGTCGTTGCGGATGAAGTGAGAACACTTGCTAGCCGTACCCAAGAATCAACCCAAGAGATTCAAGGGATGATCGAACGCTTGCAGGCCGGATCTAAAAATGCGGTTGATGTGATGGAAGCAAGTCGTACTCGTGCTGAGGAAACCGTACAGCTTGCCAACAAAACCGGCTCATCATTGCATGACATTACTACCGCTGTTGGAACTATTACCGATATGAACATTCAAATCGCCAGTGCCGTTGAAGAACAAAATTCGGTTACAAATGATGTAAACCGCAACATTGTTGAAATCAATTCCATTGTTGATTCAAGTGCTGAAGGTTCAGAGAGGGTGATGCAATCAAGTGAATCTCTTAACAACTTAACGCTGGAACTAAATAATTTGGTTGGCCGCTTTAAACTTTAATTATTCAGTCTCAAAATATTGCGCCAAGTATTCTGAAAAGGATACTTGGTCGCTTTCTTCAAGTTGCTGCCTACGCATAATGGATCTTTCGGCAACACTTTCCATAAATTGCTTATTTTTCTCGGTCAATTCTATTCCTGAGAAATATTCACTATGCTGCACTGACATACGCCGTGCAAAGTGATAGAAACCCTCTTCATTCTCACGCATTGCTTTTAACATAATAGCCGATGGCGTTAATTCTGGATTTTGTATCGCCGCCATTTGTTCAGCACGCGCATCCTGATAAGGTTGGCCTTCAACTGCTTCATCAAGTAATTCACAAATACCTTGCATCGAGGCAACCACTTCTAACGCCCAGTCCGTTAACAAAACTGCTTTACCATTACGCTGCAATGTTAGCCCTGGTTCGCGACCACGATGCGCGGTGTCTAATTCATTTTGATCAATTTCAATCCTTTCAATGTCATCAATTACCGGGCTATCCATCAATAAGCAAAACAGCACAAAGGCTTCTAAGAAATATAACTGTTTCTCACCGACACCGAGCGGTTCAAAGGCATTAACATCCAATGATCGCAGTTCAATATATTCGACACCACGATGCTTTAAAGCAGCTACCGGCTTCTCGTTACCATTTGGCACCTGCTTTGGTCGAACTGTACTGTAATATTCATTTTCAATTTGCAGGATATTTGCATTCAGTTGACGATACTCTCCATCAACCTCTACACCAATTTTTTCATATTCAGGACACGGCGTTGAAATGGCACCCTTAAGGCTATCAATATAGTTATCTAAATTATCATAATCGGCCTTAATGCCCGATTCATTCTCTTTATTATTTTGATAGCCAATATCACCCATGCGCAATGATGTTGCGTATTCTTCAAAATAAGTATTTTCATCAAAATCTTGCAGGTTCGTTGGCGCGCCACCAAGAAAAGATTTACAAACCGCTGGCGAAGAACCAAACAGATAAGGAACTAACCAACCTAATCTTTGTAAGTTACGTAGAATCGCAAAGTATCCATTATCAATGAATGACTGCACGTCACCCGTATGTCCTTCACTCTTTTGGTATGCAGACCAAAAATCACTGGGCAAAGAATAATTAAAGTGCACGCCGGCAATCACCTGCATAACCCGCCCATAACGATGCCCCAACCCTCGACGATAAACTGTTTTCATCATCCCCGCATTAGATGAGCCAAATTGAGCGATGGGGATACTGGTTTCACCGGCCACCACACAAGGCATACTGGTTGCCCACAACATTTCATCTTCTAACCGAGTAAAAACAAATTTCTGCGTTTCTTTTAGAAAATCCATTGCCTCTTTTACTGAGTCACACGGCGGTGTAACAAGCTCAAGTAAGGCTTCAGAGTAATCAGTTGTGATGTAGGGGTTAGTTAACGCCGCCCCCAGCTTTTCTGGATGAGGAGTTTGGGAAATACTGCCTTGTGGGTTAACCCGTAAAGTTTCTTTCTCTAAACCAATACGGCTACCGGCCAATAAGCTTGCAGCGGAGATCTTTTTAAGTTGCGCTAGGCGTTGTGTAAAACGGGAATACAAAATACTTTTTCCAGACCAATAACCCTATGGATTATTAGATATTAATCATTAATCTTAAGGTAATGAATAATATACTGCCTGTCTACCAGGGTCATCCCTGAAAGGCCCCAATAATCAGCTCATATGTGGATCTGACACGATAATCACCTCATGCCCATCTGCCTGCTCTTGTTCTGCTAACCGCTTTGCTTGTCTTATGCTTTCCTGAGCATTCTGATAGGTCGCCACATACAGCACCCGACCATTACAGCGGTGTGCTAAGGTAAAGCCATAGCTTTCCTCATGTATCTCAATAGTATGTGTATCTTTTGGCACTTGGCTCGCGGTAGACATATATAAATTGCACTCAACTTAATAGTTAGCTTTCATATCTGGTTATCGGCTCAAGTAGCAAAAGAATGAGTGCTATTTTTGTGCTTAATGGGTCTCTTTCAGCACGCTATAGAATCGAAGGGGACGGTTATTGGTATGCTATTAGCTACTAATATGCCAATCGTAGGCACAGTCTAAGTGAATCCGCACCGCAACAATACCAATAATGCCATCCTCAAGCATCGCATTTAGCGGGGTACGGTCTTTAAAGCGGTTATTGACACGATTCATCCACATACCGCCTGCTGCCGCATTACAGGGATTTGAAGTACGCAATGCATCATCAATACCAAGTAGATGGTCGATAAATTCATTCACGCGTGCATCATTTTCAGGAAGGACGGTTGAACCTTGGCGATAACTACGAATTTGGCGGGAACGCGTATCATCGGATAGGCCTAATAAAGCAATTTGATCGCTATCCTGTACCTTCCACTCATCCAACACCGCGATAATATTACGGGTGAACGTCACTTTCTCCTCTTCATCCATATTAAGCATAGGAGAAGCTATCGCCTTACTGTCTGACATTATTCAATACCAATTAACTCTCTGTGTTGGCATTGTAACATAAGGAAATAGCTATTTTTAAAGCCCTATAGTCTGCGCGTGTAACGCCTAATCTACGTAGCTGACACCGGTACCACCTAGTCCACAGTAGCCATTCGGGTTCTTCGCGAGATATTGCTGATGATAATCTTCGGCATAATAATACTCAGGCGCTGACAATATTTCAGTCGTAATTGAGCTTTGTCCAGCTTTAGTGAGCGCCGCTTGGTAATGACGTTTTGACTGATTTGCCAGTGTTTGCTGCTGTTCTCCGTAAGTGTAGATCCCCGAACGATACTGTGTGCCTGCATCATTCCCCTGACGCATCCCTTGAGTTGGATTATGCGCCTCCCAAAATACCTTGAGCAAGGTTTCGTACCGAACCGCTGCGGGATCAAATACCACCAAGACCACTTCATTGTGTCCAGTTTGACCACTACAGACCTCTTGATAGCTTGGATTAGGCGTATAACCAGCGGCATATCCCACTGACGTAGAATAAACCCCCGGAATTTCCCAAAATTTACGCTCTGCACCCCAAAAACACCCCAAACCAAACATCGCCATTTGCATATGTTCCGGGAAAGGCGCCTGCAAAGGATGACCATTTACATAATGCTTAGCAGGTACTGACATTCTTTCTTCACGCCCAGCCAGAGCTTTATCAGGATCTGGCATTTGTGATTTTTTATTCATCATGAACATCGCTTCGTTCCTTTCGCTTATTATTTAATCGATCGCTATCACTTCTCTACATTGACCCTTGTCATGCCAACTGGTTCCTTTACAAGCGCTTATTCCATGCTAATGTTGTCGTTAACATACTAATGGAGAGCCCCATGCCAAAGTCATTTCGCAATTTTGCCTTATCTATGCTCATCGGCCTAAGCCTAATGGCTAGCTCTCAAGCTTTTGCAGCATCTAAAACTGAGATAAATATTGAGGTTAAACAAGCCCTAAAGCGCTTTAAGAAAGAGGTGCCTGCGTCAGCTGAATATATCAAGCTTGCCAAGGGGATGTTGGTGTTTCCTAGTATATTTAAAGCAGGCTTTGGTATTGGCGGTGAATATGGCGAAGGAGCCATGTTGATTAACGGCAAAACTGTTCAGTATTACAGTACCGCAGCAGCCTCTATCGGCTTTCAACTCGGTGCACAAACCAAGACAGTCATCATCATTTTCACCTCAGCTAAGGCACTCAAGAAATTCCGTAATAATGATGGTTGGGAAGCCGGCGTTGATGGCTCGGTTGCACTCATCGAGCTCGGTGCGGCTAAGACCATTGATACCAGTACCATCAAAGATCCCATTATTGCTTTTGTATTTAATAACAAAGGCTTGATGTATAACCTTTCTTTAGAAGGTTCTAAGTACACTAAAATTGATCCGTAAAATTATAAAAGCGCTGCATCGCCAATGCCTCGCTCCTGAATGAAGCTTTCGATATCTTTGTAATCATCCTCACTTAGACCGAGGTAAAATAAGACATCCTCAGATATTCTGTCCCATTCAACATCACTGTTTTGACTTGCTAACACTTTGTGTAAACAGGAAAAATGTTCTGCCAATTTTAATATTGCCAGCATATCCTTTAACGGGCTGCCTTGTTCGTCACGGTTGCTCAATAGCGCGTGCGCATTATGGTGCACGCGAATCACTTCACAGATTTGTTTTGGCACTTTCCATGATTTCGCCATATAATAACCTAACACCGCATGGTTAGTATCAAAGCACTGATTCTCTGTATCCACAATACGTTCATCCATGCCTGAATACGCCTTAGCCATCACCTCTGGATAGTCTTCAAATCGCTGTGTCATCAGGGCAATACCGGCATTACTAAATAGACCTAACAAATAGGCATTATCTTCTGCTACAAGGCGAGAACGTGATGCAATAATCGATGCGGATACCGCAATATCAGTAGAGGAATCCCAAAACCGATTTAGAAATTTTAATTGTTCTTCTGTCGCCCTTTCATTAAGTGCCTCTGAACGAAGGCTCAGCATATTTATAATATTAAAAACAGTTTTCATGCCAAGTAATAAAACCGCCTGACGTATTGAAACATCTTCATCACCTAAACCGTAGAAAGGCGATCGTAGCGTTTTTAATATCCCGCCAGATATACCCGGATCTGCACAAATACAATCAGTAATACGATCCAATGATGGGTCTGGATCCAGCATCTCCATTTGCACATCAACAAGTAATTGTGGCGGTGAAGGAATACTGATTCCATGTAACAATATTTTTTCAAGTTCGTCGTTTTCGTCATCGCTCATAATGAATAATCACACATAGCTCTTTTAATTTACGTTATAGTAGTACCTATTAGGTGTCGGCCACACCATCTCTTTCTTAACTAAATAATTTTTAATTTTATGTCAGATTCAGATAGCCAACGTCGTTTTATTCTTGAACACACCAATGTTCGCGGCATTTTTACGCGCCTTGACCATAGTTGGCGCACTATGCTGGAAGGGCGTAATTACCCTCCTATTATTCGTGATTTACTTGGGCAAGCAGCAACCGCTGTTTGTTTGCTCAGTGCAACGCTTAAATCCAATAGCGCACTGACATTACAAATTCAGGGTGGGAACCCTCTATCGCTACTTGTTATGCAAGTAAATGAATCACAACACTTTAGAGGCATGGCAGAATGGCAAGGTGAGTTAAATGAAGCCTCTTTGGATAAATTGTGTCATGGTGGGCAACTAACTATTACAATTGAACAAAATTCAGGTGAACGTTACCAAAGCATTGTTGATATGCATCAAGATTCTTTAGCGAAAGCATTGCATAGCTATTTTCAGCAATCTGAACAATTACCAACTGACCTCTGGTTAGCCACTAATGATGAACATGCTGTTGGCATGCTATTACAAGCCTTACCAGAGCAAAGTGAGAATGATGATCCAGATGCATGGAATCGTGCTTGCCAGTTAGCAAACACCGTTACTGACAAAGAGCTGCTTGAATTACCGACAGAAGAATTACTACACCGACTTTATCATGAAGAAGATGTACGCCTATACGAAACAAGCCCTGTTGTATTTCGTTGCCGTTGCTCGCGTGAACGTGTCGCTGACAACTTGCGTAGTTTAGGTGAGAAAGAGGTACAGGATATTATTGAAGAACAAGGCAGTATTAGTATTAATTGTGGTTTTTGTCAGCAGCAGTATGAGTTTGACTCGATTGATGCCACGCAGTTATTTGTTGATACTAGTTCACCCAACTTACCACCAACGAAGCATTAGTCATCGTCTTTAAGCTCATAAGACGCCTAATCTAGCCACTGTTCTAGATAGTACAATCTAAACCCCTCTGATGAGCGCGATGGCCCAACAACCTTCGCCGCATATGATTTTTTGTTCGGATCAGCCCGTTCCCGCGCAACCACCTCTGACTCAACAACTTCAACACAATTTTCAGGGAAACGGTCACGGTGTCGCCGTGGTGCATAAACAAGGGCAAAGTGCTCTTCAACAACATCGCTATCAGGATCAATGGGGATACGGCTCATTGTGCTTCTCATGCCTTGCGGCGTTGATATTATATTTTTTAGAATTCAGCCAATATACTGCTATAATTGCGAAAATCTTATCATCTTCTAGCATTATACATTAGGAATATTCTCCCATGAAAATAACCGAAAACAAGGTCGTTACGATCAACTATACCCTTCGCGATGACAACAAAAACGTCCTCGACAGTGCCCAAGACAACGATTTTGCTTACCTTCATGGTGCACAAAACATTATCCCTGGCTTAGAAATCGCTTTAGAGGGAAAGGCTGTCAATGACGAGTTGTCTATCAGCATCGCGCCAGCTGATGGCTATGGCGAACGTAATGACGAGATGACACAAGTCGTGCCTAAAGAGATGTTTGGTGTTGATGGTGACATCGAAGTCGGCCAACAATTTCACGCTGCATCACCTGAAGGCCATGAAATCATGGTGACTGTGATTGCCGTTGATGATGAAAATATTACCGTTGATGGCAACCATCCACTTGCAGGTGTCACGCTCCACTTTGAAGTTAAAATAATGGACATCCGCGATGCCAACGCAGAAGAAATTGAGCATGGTCACGTACATGGTCCAAATGGACACCAACACTAAATAAAAGCTGTCCTTTATTTAATCTCGCTAAATATTGACTGAATATCATTATTCCAGCGTTGTAAAAGATCTTTGGTGTTTTCATTAACAGTAAGTGATGAAAACTGTGTCATATTTGAGGCAACTAACAATGTCTCGTTGTTCTCTGAAAATATGACGATCTTAAGTGGCAGATACGGAATAAGTTGCGGTTGACTCTGTTTAACCGCTCTTATTTCACTGCTCTTACCAAAAAAGACAATTCGATATTTGTCCGTCTTATAACCAGATTTGGTTAAACCAATATCAACACGTTGTACACGACTCACTGTATAACCATGTTCACCGATCGATGTTTGCAACGCTAACATGGCTTCAGGAAAATTTTGTGCAGAACGATGCAAAATTAAACCATCACTTTCACTTGCATTCGTAGCAAACGATGTTACCAATAATAAAAACCCCGCTAAGAAGCCTCTCATAGCGTTGCCTCCTCAATAATACTTGTGTAAATCGAATGCATCCGATCGCAGAATTTATCCAGTTCGTCATTGTTATACATGGCACTTAAATAACGTGGATTAATTGCCATTACCTGAACTTTGCCTTGTCGTTCAACAACCGTAGCACGGCATGGTAAAAACAAACCTACACGCGGATCAACTCCCAATACTTCATTCAAAGTTTGGAAATTACAAAAATAAATCACTACCTCGCGACCTCTTTCTGAGCCAGCTTTTACTAAACCTTGCTCAAGATCTTGTTCTCGAATGATTCTAAAGTTTTCTGCTACAGCCGCCCCCTTCAGATTTTCAATCGTTGTTTTAAAATCATTAGGTGAGTCATAGATCATTACCGGTGATTCTTTTTCTCCTTGTTTCTCCGCTTGTTGCTGATTTAGTTTCTCAAAATTACGCACATAGCTGACAAGATCATCAATATCTTTCTCTTTTAATCCCTGTTTAAGAAACGACTGCATCGGTGTACCTTGACGACCGTTCATTAAAGTTGATTTAATCATGCTGTCTGTTGCTGCCAGCAGAAAACCTGAATTACTAATAGACGGTGCAATAATGGGTAAATCACGTGGCCGAGAAAAAGTAACACCCGTGCCCGTTCCGCCTTCACCCTTTTCACCATGGCAACTTGCACAATACTGACCAAATAATTTTTTGCCATTCTTTATATCGCCATTCACTATCCTACTTAAGGATTCTGGTGGCTTACCCGGTGCAAACTGTCGTAAATGTTTTACAATCGAACCAATCTGAGCATCACTCAAATGTTTGAATGGCGGCATCACTCGACCAGGACGGCCATGCCTAATGGTTTTCTTTAAATAGGTATCTGGCACACTGTGCAAGAAACTAGGCAGTGATAACGGCACACCCACGCCACCTTTACCATCTAAGCCATGACAAGATGCACAGTTATTTTGATAAAGCACTGCACCATTAGGCGCCGCATTGGCATTGACTGCTAGGCTCCCCATCAGCAGATATAAACACCAAAAGCCTAATACCTTTATACCTCTAACTAACTGCATATCTTCTGACCTCTTCTAATATAAGTAAATTCTAATATAGAATTCCTGATTACGCATTGATCTAGATCATAGAAGGATTTTTGAATTCCCATCATTCACTATATTATGCATAAATGCATTATCAATTCGCCTACCAAACCAGCCGTATTATTATTCTGTTGCTTATTAGCCTACAGGTCATGGCTGCACCACAACGCCGCGTGGTCGAAAACCCGAACATAAAAATGGTTGTTATTCCACGCACGGCTGAACAAATGGCTGCATTCTATGAAGGTCGTGAATTCCCATCAAAGGCAACTGATGCCACGCGTGATGCCTGTTTCTTTACAATAGGTATTCACAATAAAACGAAAAATATTTTATGGCTAAACACCGCCAATTGGTCAATCACAACAAAAACAGGATCTATTCCACTTCTCAGCCGTGAACACTGGGCTCAACGTTGGAAAAAGCTTAATTTACAACAACGTTTTCAATCAACCTTTCGTTGGACACTTCTACCCAATATGCTTGATTTCCAAGTGGACGAACACGAAGGTGGAAATATTACCTTACCACGAACTAAGCTCCCTTTTACCCTCACTGCTCACTTTGCCACACATCGAGACAAAAGCGGTGAACCAATCAACATCTCATTCAAAGACCTACGCTGCGCGGAAGAAATTCAATAATGAAAAAGACATTTATTTTCCTGTTATTGTTTTCAGCATCATTAACTGTAATGGCTGGCACACCCAAAGGTATTATTAAAGTAACGCCTCGCATCGCCCCTCCCCTTAGCCTTATGAATATGGATGGCGAGCAATTTACCCTTTCCACCAATAAGCAACGTTGGCATTTTGTTCACTTCTGGGCTAGTTGGTGTGGCCCCTGTCGAAGGGAAATGCCAACGATTCAACGCTTAATTAACGACATGGCAAAAGATAATATTGGCTTTGTCATTGTGAATACTGCTGAGTCTGACGATACTATTTTCGGCTTTCTAGGTGGAGTCGCTCCCGATATCGATACATTACTCGACAAGGATGGCTTAACAACCGAGTTATGGAAGCCCAGAGGCTTACCTTCCACTTACCTTGTCGACCCTCAAGGACAGATACAATATGTCGTTATTGGTGGGCAGGATTGGCATAAATCCAAATATCAGCATTTCTTGCGCCAACTATCTAAAGATAAAAACTAGGGAATACACAAAAATAGTGTTTACCTAACCTCGTAGTGGGTGCAAACTAACGACACGATAAATAAGTAGTAAAAATAATAACGATCTCGCAAAGGGACAATGTGATGGATTCAAGAAATTGGCAGCGACGCCAAATTACATTCGATGTTGAGGTACGTCTGTGGCACCGTGGTGGCGAACAGGTTATTGCTTGTAAAACACAAGATGTCAGCATGGGAGGGGCTTTTTTATTAACCGATGAGCTCGGCTTTCCCAAGCATAGATTACTCGAGGTCAGTTTTCCTGCGCTACGCAATCTACAGTTAAAACAACCTCATATTATTGCGCGAGCTATACGTAAACAGGGAAAAGGTCTAGCCGTGCGTTTTAGTAAAGCTGATCGTGAAACCATTCGAGCAATGCATAAGATGTTACAGTGGCGAAGCTATTACCCGGTTGAAAATAAGCAACGAAGATATCTAAATCCGGCTATACCAAAAAAATTCAATTAATTTTTTTGTGCATTAAATTTTTTGAGTGTCTTTTCTATTACACGTGCAGCTGCAACAAAACCAAATGATGCTGTCACCATCGTTGAAGAACCATAGGCAAAGTTACAATCCATAGAGATACCGTGAATTCCTGGCTTCTCGAAACCGACCTTACCATCTTGTTTCGGATAACGTGGTTGTTCTAATGAATAAACACACTCAATGCCAAAATAACGTTGTGCATTACGAGTATAACCATATTGACTTCTCAGAAAAGAGCGAACTTTTGCCGCCAAAGGATCATTGTGGGTTTTATTAAGATCACGAATCTTGATTTGAGTAGGATCAATAAGACCACCCGCCCCACCTGTTGTAATCACAGGAATCTTATTACGTTTACAATAATAAATAATACCTGACTTAAACTTAATGCTGTCAATCGCATCAATCACATAACTGTAACCGCGATCCAAGTAATCAGCCAACGTATCTAGCGTGATAAAATTATCAATAATTTTTACATTACATTCAGGATTAATCGACTTTACTCTCGCTGCTAGCACATCGGCTTTTTTCTTCTCTAAGGTATTATCTGTAGCCTGCAGTTGGCGATTAATATTACTCACCGCAATCGTGTCATAATCAATCAAGGTTAAATTGCCAACACCGGTTCGCGCTAAGGCTTCAACCGCCCATGAACCAACGCCACCCAAGCCAATAACACACACGTGCATAGCACGAATACAGCCTAGCTCCTGTTCACCATAAAGGCGGCCAATTCCACCGAATCGTTGTTCGTAATTTGAATCACTCATGAGTTAGTTTAGTGCAAGAACGTCAACCGCATTACGCGTTGTTTGGGTTGCGATATAATTAGCTGATTCACCACGCAACTCCACCAATGCATCTAGAATTTCAGGCAAATACTCCGGACTATTACGTTCACCGCTGTGACTTTCTACCACCATATCAGGTGCATCTGTTTCAAGAACAATAGCCTCAAGAGGTAGGTTTGTAGCTAAGCGATGAATACGTTTAGCATTTGAATAGGTCATCGTTCCACCAAAACCCAATTTAAATCCCATTTCGATATATCGTTCTGCTTGCTGCTCACTGCCACTGTAAGCATGAACAATGCCTCCTTTCACAGGGATCTTCTTGAGTGTCTTAAGTACACGATCATGCGCTTTACGAACATGTAAAATAACAGGTAATTCTTCTGCTTGTGCTATCTCTAATTGTGCTTCAAATAATGTTTGCTGTCGCTTGCGATCTAATTGTTTTTCATAATAATCCAAACCAATTTCGCCTACAGCAACAATTTGCTGACGGTGTTCTCGCACCCACTTTGCCAAGAGTTTTATATCTTTGTTCTTATGCTTTGATAAAAACATCGGATGTAAACCTAATGTGGGGTATAAACCTTTTTGCGTCTCACATAGCATTAACAACTGCAACCAACCTGCCGCATCTATTGCCGGTACTACAATTCTATTAACACCTTTCTTACGACAGGCATCAATTACTTCTTGCCGATCTTTTCTGAATCGCTCAGTATCAATATGACAGTGTGTATCAACTAATTTCATTATAGTGTTGTCGTGTAGTTTATAAAAATTAAAATAAAACCAGTTAAAAAAGATCAAGCCAACGGATAACCACGTAGGTCATAACAGCCGCTACTGTCATTACACCCCAAAAGATTAGCCATCTTTGTTTTCCATAACGGCCCATAGCGATAAAGATAAACGCCACAATTAATGTGTAAGCGACGGTTAGATCACTCACCCCGTCTGTTAGCGTCTCTTGTTGCAGATTATTAATGTCTTGCCCTTCTCGATACCGCATAAAATAGCTTCTTGATTAATTATTATTAAGTAAATGCACGTCACGTTGCGGATAAGGTATTGTAATACTGTGTTGTTTAAATGCTTTCCATATTGCTAAATTAATATCAGATTTCACACTACCTACCCCATCTTCAGGATCATCTAACCACAATCTTAGTTCAAGGTTTATACCGCTGTCACCAAATGCCAGCATACGTGTCTGTGGCTGCGGTTCGCTTAATACACGATCACTCACTGCACAGGCATCCACCATTAATGCCATTGCTTGCTCAGGATCATCTTCATAACTAATTTGCACAGGGATTTTAACCCGTACATGTTTATCACTGTAACTCCAGTTAACTACATCGGTTGTGATCAAATTTTCATTCGGTATCAGGGTCTCTACCCCATCGCGATCACGCACAACGATATAACGAGCATGCATTGCTACTACCCAACCAAAACGTTCACCAATCGTAATCACATCACCGAGTTTAATAGAGCGGTCAAATAACAAAATAAACCCGCTAATAAAATTACTCGCAATCCTCTGTAGACCGAAACCAAGACCAACACCAAGCGCACCACCAAAAACGGTTAATGTTGTTAGATCAATACCAACACTGTTCAAGGCAATTAGAATTGCAATCGTATAAAGTAAAACCTTACTGATCTTACTCAAACCGACTTGCATACTAACGCTTAAATATTCAGATCGCTTGGCGCGTTGTTCGATATACCTAGATAACCAGCTTGCTACGACCATAAAAATAGCAATGGCGAAACCAAGCTGTAGCACTGACAATAAGGTTATTCGGTTTGCACCAAGAGTAAGACCTACACCATCGAGTGTTGCCAATACATCCGGCAACCAACCTAATAAGTGTAATGCGACAGCACCCCATATAAATGTGCTAATAAGTCCTTCCCACGCACGTAATGCAGGACTTGGTCCAAAAGCACGTCGCAAGGCATAGACAATCACGCGAATCGCTGCAAGTGAAAGTAACAGCGGTATCAGTAAATCAAGCAAAGGGGTAATAATTTTAAACTGCGCTAAAATTCCGGCTGATATTTGCGCTACAATCGCCATCACCAAAGGAAAAACAACACGTACCGAGCCACGCATTGCCATACGTCGGAATCCGCGTTTTTCACTTTCACCTATACGTTGAACAATAAACGTTTGCCAGCGTCGATGTGCCAGCCATGCGACAAAACTACCCAGTACAATACACCCCAGTTGCCATGCCCCTGTCGGGGTAAACATGACATCTAGCCAGTCTTGTAAAAATGTAAGAAAACTATCAAGCCATTGCATAATCGTTACTTTGTTCTGACTGTATTTTTTGATGAAACTCAGGCTACTACAAAAACCACCTCAATTCTGAGACACAAGTATGCATTCTTCAATAAAGTAATGCCATGAGATGCTGTAATTAAACATAAATCCGCTTAAATAGAGGCCAGATCTTAGCGTATAATGGAATCTTCAAAAACTGGAACACACCATGTCTGACGAACGCATTGAATTAAATAGCGAAGAATTACGCCAAAAAATTAACCTAGAAACGGGGTCAATTGAATGGAGTGAATTGGTACGCCATTTCGCCAAAGGTCTCGTCGTGGTCATTGGTACAGACCTAGATTTAATTGAAGTTGCGGAACGATTCGCAGCAGATGATCAGACACAAGTTGCCACATGGATAGAACAAGAAAAAATATCACGGGCTATGGATGATGATGCGCGACGCTGGCATGAAAATAGCACCGAGTTTTGGTCGGTCGTGGTCGCACCTTGGGTGCTTGTGCAAGAAAAAGCCAAAAATTGATTTAAAGTGGCAAAAAATCAAATTGCTTGGTAAGTGCTTTCTTAACCTTAGCAATCATCTCTTCTAATTCCGTTTCTGAATATGACTTCGCTGGGCAAGCGCCCCATACCGGCGCAGGCCATGCCGGATCATCTGTAAAACGTGCAATATGGTGAATATGTAATTGAGGTACGATATTACCTAAAGCACCAATATTAATCTTATCGGCGTTAAACTCATCCGCAAGTAACCGTGCGACACAACTTGATTCACGCTGCAATTGTTGTTGGTCTGCTTCATCTAATTGGAATATTTCAGTCACATCATTACGATCAGGAACAAGAATCAGCCAAGGATAATTGGCATCTCGCATAAGTAATAACTTACTTAATAGAAACTGCCCTAATACAACACCATCTTTCGCAAGTTGTGGATGCAAATCTGTCATTAGGCTATTTTATCATCAGCTACATGGTAGGTTGGATCTTCCATTACATTAACCTCAACCAAATCACCCGCTTTAGTGAGTAATAGCTTACACTCTTCACTTAAATGACGCAGGTGCAGTGATTTGCCTAACTTAATATACTTTTCCGCCAAAGAATCAATTGCCTCAATCGCAGAATGATCAGCTACACGAGAGTTTTGGAATTCAATAATTACGTCATCAGGATCACTTTTTGGATCAAACAACTCCATAAAGCTTTTTACTGAACCGAAAAATAGTGGCCCATTTAATTCATAAACACGAGAGCCTTTTTCATCATCATAGCCCTTCACATTAATATGGCTGGCATGCTCCCAAGCAAAGGCCAACGCCGAAACAATCACACCAACGACAACCGCAACTGCTAAATCGGTTGCAACGGTTACACCTGAAACAAGAACCAATACAAAAGCATCGGTACGTGGAATCTTGCGAATAATGCGCAAACTCGTCCATTCAAACGTACCAAGAACAACCATGAACATCACACCAATCAAAGCAGCCATTGGAATAAGCTCAATCAAACTTGATGCAAATAGAATAAAACAAAGTAAAAAAAGTGCTGCCGCGATACCAGATAAACGCTGATGTCCACCTGAATTCACATTGATCATACTTTGACCGATCATTGCACAACCACCCATACCACCAAACATGCCTGTCACCGTATTCGCAATACCTTGACCAACACATTCACGATTACCTCGACCACGCGTGTTAGTGACTTCATCGATCAAGCTCAATGTTAGTAACGATTCAATAAGACCAATCGCCGCAAGCACAATTGAATACGGCAAAATGATATAGAGTGTTTCAAGTGTGAACGGCACTGAAGGAATATGGAATACTGGGAAACCACCTTCGATAGAGGCTAAATCACCCACGGTAGTAGTATTAATATCAAAACCAATAACCAGCAGTGAAACGATAATAATAGCGGCGAGTGCTGCAGGGAAAGCCGAGGTTAATTTCGGTAGAAAATGCATAATTGCCATCGTCATGAAAATAAAACCAAGCAAAATCATTAGTGGCTGACCACTCATCCATGCACTAACACCACTGCCATCCGTGATTTGAAAATGTTGTAATTGCGCGAGAAAAATAACAATCGCAAGACCGTTTACAAAACCGAGCATGACAGGATGCGGCACAATGCGAATGTACTTACCAAGACGAAACACACCCGCTAAAATTTGGAATAGTCCGGTCAATACAACCGCTGCAAATAAATATTCAACACCGTTCTCAGCGACCAGCGCCACCATCACCACGGCCATCGCACCGGTTGCACCTGAGATCATGCCTGGACGGCCACCAAAGATAGAAGCGAGTAAGCCCACCATAAAGGCCGCATATAAACCAACCAAGGGCTCAACACCGGCAACGAAGGCAAATGCCACTGCTTCAGGAACAAGCGCCAAAGCAACTGTCAGACCAGAAAGAATTTCATTTTGAAAACAGGCGCGATTAGCGCAACCAAGCTGAAACATGCAAAACCCCGGTGATTGAAGATATGAGATGGTGGCGAAGCATAGCAAAAATAGCCTAGCTCGTCAGTCTATTAAAGTGACCCTGAGTAACCGCGTTGCCAACATTAACTTATACTGACAGCATAAAAAAAGGGCGCTAGTAGCACCCTTTTTCAAATCATATTTACCTAATAAGGTACTGGTTCTAGCTACAGCCTTTAGGACGTGGCAGACCTGCTACTTTATTGGCACATTTAATCAAACCTGTTGGAAACAGAGAGTAAATGTATTTTTGGCTACTACGATCTGCGCCAAATTTCTTTTTCATGAGCTTTGTGAATAAACGTGGCTCAGCAACTACACCATTTTCCGTGAAGTATTCACGCGCCATATTGATAACGTCCCAATGCTCATCCGTCAATTCAGCTATTTGTTCATTCTTGGCAACTTCATGTGCTAAACCTTCGCTCCACTCGTCCAGATTTAATAACCAACCGGCTTCACTAAGCTCAATTACTTTGCCATCTACTTCTGCTTGCATAATGCCTTGCTCCAGAAAAAATATTGATAATTTGATTAATCTTGAGTGATTTTATCGGATATAAACCCCCTCTGTCTATATAAGTATTCGATAATATTTACTTATATTTATCGTTAAATTTTCTATTTTCATAAAAATCAATATGTTATGGTAAAAATATGGCGAGATATTTTTTGCTAAATCCTCTAACATAGCGCACCCGAATCAGCTATTAACACATAAAGAGTAAGTGAGCGTGCAAGAATTTATCCCCGGACAACGTTGGATCAGCGAAGCAGAATTACAAATGGGCTTAGGCACCGTATTAGAAAGTGATTTTCGTACGGTAACGCTTATTTTTATGGCAACCGGAGAGAGCCGCACCTACGCACATCAATCTGCACCACTCACCCGTATGGTCTTTTCTGCTGGGGATACCATCAATAGTAAGGAAGGCTGGCAACTTTTGGTTGCCTCCCTTACGGAACAAGATGGCCTATTGAGCTACCATGGTAAACGTCTCGATACAGGCGAAACTGACACACTCAAAGAAACCCATCTCGATAACTTTATTCAATTGAACCGCCCTGCCGAACGTTTATTCAGTGGCCAGATTGATAAAGATAAATGGTTCGAACTACGTTACGCCACGCTACAACATGTCAATCGTTTAGCGCATTCTGATTTACGAGGCCTAAGCGGCTGTCGTACAAGCTTGATTCCCCATCAAATGTATATCGCTCACGAAGTGGCTAACCGTTATGCGCCACGCGTATTACTCGCTGATGAAGTTGGTCTGGGTAAAACCATTGAAGCAGGTTTGATCTTACATCATCAACTTCTTACTGAACGAGCTCATCGTGTGCTTATCGTCGTACCTGAAACACTCATGCACCAATGGTTAGTTGAAATGCTTCGTCGTTTTAATTTGAGCTTCAGTGTTTTCGATGAACAACGTTGCCTCGATATGGAAGAAAATCTTAGCGACGAAGAAAAACTAGATCCTGATAACAATCCGTTTCAAACCGAACAGCTTATTTTGTGTAGCTTAGATTTCTTAAGTACCAACCCGCAACGCTTTAAACAAGCTTATATGGGTGGCTGGGATTTACTCGTCGTCGATGAAGCACACCACCTCGAATGGAATGAAGAACAAGCCAGTCTTGAATATGAATTGATTGAATTACTCGCGACTGAAATACCGGGGGTACTACTACTAACGGCAACCCCCGAACAACTCGGTAAAGCGAGTCATTACGCCCGTCTGCGTTTACTTGATCCGGATCGTTTCCCAAGCTACGAAAGTTTTCTTAAAGAAGAAGATGACTACCAACCCATCGCCGATGCCGTAGAAACTTTATTAAACGATCAAGCCTTGTCTGCTGCACAACAAGGCAACCTTCATGCGCATTTCGACAAACAGGGGCAAACGCTTGATCTAGATGAGGCAAATAATCCAGATACTCGCAATGACTGGATCGAACGGATGCTCGATCAACACGGAACCGGGCGCGTTTTATTCCGTAACACACGTAATGCCGTTAAAGGTTTTCCTTCACGTAAGGTCACAGCATACCCGCTCACTGCACCAGAAGGTTACCTAGACACGCAAGCAGATATTCAATTACAACTCTGTCCAGAATTAGCTTATCAAGGTTCAGAGTCCTGGACGGCCATCGATCCGCGTATTGGATGGCTACGCCAACAACTAAAGGAAATTGGTAATAAAAAGGTATTGTTGATTACAGCAAGTGCTGAAACAGCAATGGATATTGCTGAAGTCCTCCGCGTTAAGGCAGGGATCCATGCCGGTGTTTTTCATGAACACATGACGATTATCGAACGCGATCGTGGTGCCGCCTTCTTTGCTGACATGGAATACGGTTGCCAACTACTTGTCTGTTCTGAGATCGGTAGTGAAGGTCGTAACTTCCAATTTGCACACCACCTTATTTTATTCGATTTACCGCTAAACCCAGATTTACTAGAACAACGTATTGGTCGCCTTGATCGTATTGGTCAAGCTGAGAACATACAAATACACGCACCGTACCTTGAAGGTTCAGCGCAAGAAATAATGTTCCAATGGTATGACGATGGTCTTGGCGCATTCGAGCATACCTGTCCTGCCGGGCATAATGTGTTTGTCCAAGTCGAAGAAGAATTATATGACGCACTCGCAGCTCCCGATGCAAGTATCAATGATCTCATCGCAAAAACTGCCCGACTCCACGATGAATTGAATGAAGCGATGCAAAATGGACGCGACCGTTTACTTGAATATAATTCTTGCCGGCCTGCGATTGCAGCGGATCTTCATCAACGTGCATTAGAACAAGACGATACCGCTGAACTACTTAATTACCTTGAAGCTGTTTACGATTGCTTTGGTGTTGATAGTGAAGTCCACGGTGAAAATAGTTTTGTTATTCACCCAAGTGAGCATGTACAAAGCGATGGGCTGCCGGGTCTTACTGAAGAAGGCATGACATACACCTGCGATCGCGATACTGCTTTATCAAATGAAGATATGCATTACTTTAGCTGGGAACATCCCGTTGTTACCGGTTCATTAGATCGCGTGCTAGCCAATGAGCAGGGTAATACCTCGGTAACTTCACTCAAGTACCGTGGTGGCAAAGCCGGTACACTGCTAATGGAGTGTTTATACACACTCGAGTCAGCATCAAGTCAAGAATTACAGGCAAGTCGTTATCTGCCACCAACAACGATTCGTGTTGTGGTTGATCAACAAGGCAATCCAAGCAAACCTGATATTCCGCACAAATTCATTAATCAATACAGTGAACGCGTAAATAGCAAGACAGCGAACCAAATTGTGCGTGCTTATAAAGAAGTGTTAAAGGGTATGGTCGATGGAAGCCAAAAATTAGCTGAACAACAAGCACCTGCTATTTTAAAAGATGCACATGAAAAGACACGTCAAATGCTCGCGAAAGAAATTGAGAGACTACAGGCTTTGCAACAAGTTAATCCAAATGTGCGCGATGAAGAAATCCAATTCTTCCAAGACCAATGGCAAGCACTCAATGAGATTCTTGATACTGCATCACTGCGTCTTGATGCATTGCGCGTCATTGTTGTTACCTAGCATTATTGAAAGAAATAGTATTTCGCTAGCAGAGATACCCTCTCTCCTTCAGGATTCCATTGCGCGGAATCGCGGCGTAGACATGCCATCTCTTATAACGAACTCAACATTTTAATTACTTCATTGCGAGCGCAACTAGGCCTTTATTTCCCATACCCACCAATTGGCGTTGTTCACTACAGACACGTGAGCAAGCGCCATTTAAAACCAGTCGGAACACTCACTTTATTCGTATTTAAGTTGCTCCGATTACCCGATATTCCCTATATTTCGAATAAAATCGCTTCTGATTCACCGATCTTTGTCCTTGCCAAGCTCCATCTAACATCTAGACTTTAAAAATAAACATTATAAAACAATAGGTTAATAATATTTTGTTTTATAAAATCTTTTTATTTTCTTCATACAAATAATTATTAGTCTTTTCTAATATTATGCCTTGCTAATATTAGAAAGTCGTAATATTATGAATTCACGTTGTAACTACTTCAGCGAAAAAATTATTAACAAAGTACTTAAAAACTAAATTACAAAGAGGGAATGGATTATGAACATCAAAAAATTATTAGTTGTTGCTACTATCACTGCTCTTCCAATGGCTTCTGCACAAGCTTGGTGGGGTCCTTTTAACAACTCTGGTAACGGTTGGGGTAACGGTGCTGGAAATGGTGACATGGCTTTCAACATGAATGCTAACGTTCGCGGTAACGCACAAGGCCAAAACGCTTACAACAATGGTTACGGTTACGCTCCCTATGGTTATGCTCCATACGGCGCACCTGTAGCGCCAGTAGCACAAACAGCTCCTACTGCAGCGAAGACTGAAGTTGCAGCGACTACAGCTCCAGCACAAACTGCTCCAGTGGCGCCAGTTGCTGCTCCTTATGGCTACGCTCCTTACGGTAACCAGTACCGCAACAATGGTAACTTCTTAGGTAACGGCAATGGCAATATGTCTTTTGGTTTCAACGCACGTGGCAACGGTAATGCTAACGCTCGTGGTTACAACAACTACCACAATGGTTACGCTCCTTATGGTTATGCACCATACGGTTACGCTCCAGTAGCTCAAGCTCCAGCACCTGCTGCTAAGTAAGCGTTTTACCGCTAGAAACAAAAAGCCCGGTGTTTCGGCACCGGGCTTTTTTTAAAGTATAATTTAGACTCTTTCCAAATCTAGTCAAACCTGAAATTACGAAGGCTTTATGAATCAAAATTGCGACGCCACATGTACAGCAAAGACGCTTAAGGCTATTTCGCATCCTTTACGTCTGAAGGTTCTTTGCTGCCTAAATGATGGCGAATTATCAGTAAAAGAAATCGTCGAAAAATCAGGTGCATCACAAAGCAATGTATCTCAACATCTCATTTTTATGCGCAACAAAAAGATTCTTTCCGCACGCCGTGATGCCAATCGCGTATTTTACCGGATTGCTAGATTAGAGCTCATAGATATTATCAAAATGATGCAAGCGCTTTACTGCCAACACGAAACGGCTTAATTTTCGATGCCCTTACTTTGCAGGTACTCTTCATAGGTACCGTGAAAATCGACAAGACCTTCATTTTCCATATCAATAACGCGTGTTGCGAGCGATGAAACAAACTCACGATCGTGACTGACAAAAATAATCGTACCGTCGAATTTCTCAAGCGCCATATTGAGTGATTCAATTGATTCCATATCAAGGTGATTAGTCGGCTCATCCATCAATAATACATTTTGATGAAGTTGCATCAGCTTACCAAACAACAAGCGACCTTGTTCGCCACCCGAAACCACTTTTACCGATTTAAGCACTTCATCCTTAGAGAAAAGCAATTTACCCAGCGTGCCGCGAATAGTTTGTTCGTCTTCACCTTTCTGCTGCCACTGACTCATCCAGTCAAATAGGCTGATGTCATTCTCAAAGTCAGCAGAGTGGTCTTGCGCGAAATGGCCTACATCGGCATTTTCTGACCATTTTACGTTACCCGTATCAGGTTCAATTTCACCAGCCAAAGTTCTTAATAAGGTTGTCTTGCCAATACCATTTGGACCAATAATCGCAATGCGTTCACCGGCTTCAACCATTAGATTCATATCGGTAAATAGTTTTTTCTCGTCATAGCCTTTCGAAAGCTCCTGCACTTCAACAGCAAGCCGATGCAGTTTTTTATTTTGTGAGAAATGAATATAAGGATTCACACGACTTGAAGGCTTAACGTCATCCAACTTAATCTTTTCAATCTGCTTAGCACGCGATGTTGCTTGGCGCGCCTTCGATGCATTGGCCGAGAAACGAGCAACAAATTGTTGTAGCTCTGCGATCTGTGCTTTCTTCTTGGCATTGTCCGCCATCTGACGCTCACGTACCTGTGTTGAAGCCAACATGTATTGATCGTAGTTACCGGGATAAACACGGAGCTCACCGTAATCCAGATCAGCCATATGCGTACAAACACTATTCAAGAAGTGACGATCATGCGAAATGATAATCATGGTGCTGTTACGTTCGTTAAGAATATTTTCCAGCCAACGGATGGTATTAATATCAAGGTTATTGGTTGGTTCGTCGAGCAACATGATATCCGGATCAGCAAACAGAGCCTGCGCTAACAACACACGCAATTTCCAGCCTGGCGCTACTTCACTCATTGGACCGTTATGTTGTTCTAAAGGAATTTCCAAACCAAGTAATAACTCGCCTGCACGCGACTCTGCAGTGTAGCCATCGAGTTCAGCAAAGGTCACTTCAAGTTCAGCGACCTTCATACCATCTTCTTCGCTCATTTCAGGCAGACCATAAATACGGTCACGCTCCTGTTTTACTTCCCACAATTCGGCGTTACCCATAATCACGGTATCAACGACTGTGAACTCTTCAAATGCAAACTGATCCTGTCCCAACTTACCGAGACGCTCATCCTGATCAATCGAAACCGTGCCTGAGGTTTGTTCAAGATCGCCGCCCAAGATCTTCATCAAGGTCGATTTACCGCAACCATTAGCGCCAATAAGGCCATAACGATTACCTTCACCGAACTTGACCGAGATATTTTCAAAGAGTGGCTTGGCGCCGAATTGCATGGTGATGTTAGCTGTCGAGATCACGATATTTTTCCAAAATAGAGTTTAACAGGGCATAAAAGCGCGCATTATCACATAAAATAGCCCCTTTGAGCGAATCGAATCAGCAAGATTAGTCAGAACCGCTTACTCGGCCACGCAAGTTTTTCAACTTACCGCGCTGTTGCTTGCTTTCAAGCCGTTTTTTAACTGAGCTGTAAGTAGGTTTTGTTGGCCGACGTGGTTTCTTCCGCAATAAGGCTTTTTCAAGCAGTGTTTTAAGTCGCTGCTTGGCTTCTTGCCTGTTTTTATCCTGACTACGATGAGTCTGTGCCTTAATAACAATCACACCCTGTGAGCTAATGCGTTGATCTGAAAGGCCTAATAACTGCTTTTTCACCTCTGCCGGCAGGCCTGAGCGGCGAATGTCGAAACGTAGTTGAACCGCTGACGAGGTCTTATTAACATGCTGGCCACCCGCACCTTGCGCACGGATCGCACTGAACTCGAGTTCATGCTCAGAAATAAATAAGCTGTTTGAAAGACGAATCATTTTCTTCTCTGATTTAATTTATACTGCCTCTTTTACGAAGGCATCTGAAAAACTAGGAATCCTATTATGCAAATCGGCACCCCTCTTTCCCCTTCTGCTACCAGGATCATGCTGCTAGGTAGCGGTGAACTAGGCAAAGAAGTCATTATCGCCCTACAACGCTTCGGTGTCGAAGTCATCGCAGTCGATCGCTACGCCAATGCACCCGGTCATCAAGTTGCCCACCGTGCACATGTTATCGATATGACCGATGCCGCGGCGTTACGTTCGTTGGTTGAGAAAGAAAAACCTGCACTTATCATCCCTGAAATCGAAGCCATTGCCACTGATGAACTCGCTCGTATAGAAGAAGATGGTGTCGCTGAAGTTATTCCTACTGCACGTGCAACCCAGCTCACCATGAACCGTGAAGGTATCCGTCGCCTTACCGCTGAAACACTTGGCCTATCTACATCAAAATACGCCTTTGCCGACACCTTTGAAGAATTACAGCAAGCCGTCTCTGATATTGGCATGCCCTGCATCGTTAAACCGGTAATGTCTTCTTCCGGTAAAGGCCAATCCACTATTAAAACTGCTGCTGACATTCAAACGGCATGGGATTATGCGCAAACTGGTGGGCGTGTACAAAATGCCCGCATCATCGTCGAAGAAATGATCGACTTTGATTATGAAATCACACTATTAACTGTGCGCTCAAAGGACAGCAACGGTGATATTGAAACCTCATTTTGTGAACCGATTGGCCATATTCAACAAAATGGTGACTACGTCGAAAGCTGGCAACCGCAAAGAATGAGCGAAGCTGCCCTGAAACGCTCACAGGAAATTGCCGCTGCTGTCACAGGCAATCTCGGCGGTCGCGGCCTATTCGGCGTCGAATTATTTATTAAAGGTGATCAAGTCTTCTTCAGCGAGGTAAGTCCAAGACCACATGACACCGGCATGGTGACAATGATAACGCAGGTGCAAAATGAGTTTGAGCTACATGCTCGTGCTGTTCTTGGCCTACCGGTCTCAACCACAATACGCTCAACAGGTGCCAGCGCGGTCATCTACGGCAACATGGATGAACAAGGCATTGCCTTCAATGATGTTGAAAGAGCACTCGCCCTACCACAAACCGATTTACGTCTGTTCGGCAAACCAGAAGCCTTTACACGTCGCCGCATGGGAGTGGCACTCAGTTATGCCGATGACACCGATACGGCACGAGAGCAAGCGAAACACTGTGCCAGCCTTGTGAAACCCGTAAAGAATTAATTACTAATAGAGAGAAATTATAAGATGTTTAATACTAATGAATACTTTGATGGCAAGGTAAAATCGATAGCCTTCAATACCAACACATTACCTGCCACTGTTGGTGTCATGGCTACCGGTGAGTACGTTTTTAATACTGCTGAGAAAGAAACCATGACCGTAGTCAGTGGCGCACTCACCATTCAATTATCGGATGATGCTCCTGAAGTCACTTATCAAGCAGGTGAATCATTTGAGGTCGATGCGAACAGCTCGTTTAACGTCAAAGTCGCTGTCGATACAGCGTACTTGTGTGTTTATGGCTAACTGTCCCTGATAGTGCGTTGTTTACTACTTACGAAAAAGCAATAAAAAAGCCCGCCAATGGCGGGCTTTTTTACAGCTACTTAATAAAAAATTAAGCTACTGTTACGTTCTTAGCTTGTGGGCCTTTAGGACCACTTTCTACTTCGTAGTTCACTGCTTGATCTTCAGCCAGTGTACGAAAACCTTCTGAGTTAATTGCAGAGAAGTGAACGAATACGTCAGCACTACCGTCTGAAGGGGCGATAAAACCAAAACCCTTAGACTCGTTAAACCATTTTACTGTACCAGTTGCCATGTTATGCACCTTAAAAATTTAAATAAAACTTATTGCATTTCATAACGGGGCAACTTAGAAATAACCAAAAGTAACGACCGAGTAGTCCTGAATCCATGCAACGCTCTGTAATAATTACAGCTTTACTAGCCATAATACCCGACTTATTTTATCGAGTGGGAGCGATTATTACTAAAAATATCAACAAATACAAGCCCTATCTCTAACATGGGATTTGTTTTTTTGCCGAGTGCTAATCGCCAGAACGCATCAATTGAACCGACTAATCCCAAATATCCATATCTAGGCACGATACCTCCAAAATAAACTTAATTTAACCCTCTTGCAGAGACTTTATTTCATGCACTATAAACCTATAATTAAACCCTAATATTACCTAAAGCTATCCTCGCACAAGCCGATACACTTATTAGGGTATGGATATCAGTACGGGCAGGTTCATTGGCTACGCAGACAAAAGTCGGACTATTTTCTTTGGGCATCCGCCAAAAGATTGTTTTTGTTCTAATTACTATACTACTACTTTCACTAGGGCTAAGTAGTTGGCAGTCAATTCGCGAGCAAGAAGCGCTCATTATCGAAGAAACACGGCTTAAAGGCCAAGATCTTGCCAAATTCACCTCTCAATCTGTCGTTTATGCTGTTGTTGCCTATGACTATCACAGCATTCAATTGTTATTGAATGAATTAACCAGCTCAAGAGACATCAATTACGCCAAAGTTATTAATAGTAAAGGCAGTATCATGGCGAAAGCCGGCCGCCTATCGACCGAAGGCGATGTCTGGACCTATTTTGAACAAGAGATCATTTTCGATGACACACATGTTGGTACACTCAGCATACAACTCGATAATAGCCGTATTGTTGAGAAACTCGTCCTACAACAAAATGAATTAATCCAACGTGAAATACTTCTAATTTTACTTATCGCTCTTGTTGAATACATTGCCTTATCTTTTTTTATCATTAGGCCAATTGTTTGTACTTCCAACAGCATCAAGAAAAGCATCAAAAACAACGACCCCTTTAATTTGGAATTGGCGTATAAGGCCAATGATGAATTAGGTTATCTTTTTGCACACTTCAATACCTTGCAACAACGACTCAGCGCGACCACTGACAAATTAAGATCAAAAGTCGCATTTGCCAACAAGGAAATGCAAGCCCAAAACGAACGCCTACAACTACAATCGGATGAACTGAAATCGTTTAATGAAAAATTAAGAAAACTCTCTGTCACCGACCCGTTAACGGAATTATTTAATCGTCGACATTTTGATATTCTTCTCAAAAAAGAGATCTCTTTTGCTCACCGCAATAAAGAGAGCGTGAGTTTAGTTCTTTTTGATATTGACCATTTCAAAAGCATTAATGACAAATACGGTCACAGTGTTGGTGATGCCGTTCTTTGTGCCATAGCAAAAAACACAGATGTAAATACACGTGACTCAGACATATGTTGTCGTGTTGGTGGTGAAGAGTTCGCTATTATTTGTCGGAATACTGACATGCATCAAGTCAGAGTGCTCGCTGAACATATTCGTGAAAAACTTGAGCAACAACCTGTTTGCCGCAACCAACATGAAATACACGTCACTGCCAGCTTTGGCGTCATGACTTTTTCATCTATCCATGTGCAAGAATTATCGTCTGATAACATTTACCACTGTGCTGATATAGCTATGTATCACAGTAAAAATCACGGCCGAAACCGTGTAACACATTACGCCGATATCAATACCGATATTCCTCGACCCTACGTTCACAATTCATAAGGACTCATCCTATGTTTAATACAATACATCGCATACTTTTTATTAGCTTACTATGGGGAACTTTATGGACAGGAATGGCGCATGCAAATGAATTAAAATTTGGCTCAGTCGCAATGGATATCCCCGCCGTCATGCACCGAAAGTTAACTCCCATGACTGAATATCTCAGTAAAGCCATAGGCAAACCAATCACTTTAAAGTTGTCACCTAATATGGCGACTGCTATTAATGAAGTGGCTTCTGATAATGTTGATCTGGCATACCTGACGCCAGTAGCTTATCTCAAAGCACATAAAAAAGGACAATCAGAGATTCTTGTTAGGACTCTTACTAACAACAAAGCATCTTTTCAATTAATGATCGTTGTACGTAAAGACAGCCCTATTAAATTCGTCGCTGACTTAGCAGGTGCTGAATTTGCTTTTGGAGATAAAGCAGCGCTATTACAACGTGCAGTGGTTGTCGGCGCGGGAATGCCATTAAATAAACTTGGCAGTTATAAATTTATTGGCCATTACGACAATATTGCTCGTGGAGTTGAAATAGGTGATTTTGATGCAGGCATTTTGAAAGATACCAAAGCATTTAAGTGGGAATCTAAAGGTTTACGTATTTTATACCGCTCACCAGAATTGCCCCCATACAACATTACGGTTAGCAAGAAAGTCGATAAAATGACTCGTAAAAAATTAAAACGAGCATTTCTCGCTCTTAACGACAAAAACCCGAAGCATCGCGTTATCATAAAAGCATTGAGCAAAAAATATAATGGCTTCGCACCTGCGACAGATACAGACTACGATGTAGTGCGTAAATTAATTAAACCTTTTAATAAAAATTAGACGTGTAAGCCTGCGGCATGGCCTGATGACCAAGCCCATTGAAAATTGTAACCGCCAAGATGCCCCGTCACATCAACAACTTCTCCTATGAAAAACAGGCGGGGGCGTGTTTTACTTTCCATCGTCTTCGATGAAAGCTCATTGGTATCAACGCCTCCCATTGTTACCTCGGCAGTACGATAGCCCTCTGTCCCAGATGGCTTTAGTTCCCAATTAGAAAAATATTTCGCCACTTCTTTTAATTTAGCATCGTTTATTTCTGCAACCGGCATGTCTTTTTCTTTTTCCCACCAAAGTGATTCGCATTCACCAATTAGTTTTTTGGGTAAATATTTAATCAAAATACTCCGTAACATACTTTTTGCGTGCTGCTGCTTTGCCTGCATCAAAATATTTTCAACGTCCCTGCCCGGTAACAAATTAATACTAATCGCATCACCTGCATACCAATAACTTGAAAGTTGCAAAATAGCGGGGCCACTCAAACCTCGATGTGTAAATAACAGCTCATCATTAAAACTTTGCTTATTGCATGACACCTCGGCATGCACCGCCAAACCAGATAACCGCGATGACATTTCTTTCAATGCCCCTGATAAAGTAAACGGCACGAGTCCTGCTCTATTCTCAAATACTTGCATGCCGTATTGCCGAGCTAAATCATAACCAAAACCCGACCCACCTAATGTTGGAATAGATAAACCACCCGAGGCAACAACCAATGAATCACAATGGAATTCACCCAAATTACTCGCTAGGGCAAAGCCATGATCACATTCAACTGATTCGATTTCACAGCGAGTAAGAATTTCAACACCGGCTTGCTGACATTCATCCAATAACATCGTTACAACTTGCTTTGCTGACTCATCACAAAATAATTGACCTTTTTGGATTTCATTACCCTCATTATCGCGGTGATTTTTCTCGTGATAGGCAATACCATGTTTATTGATAAGCTCAATAAAATCCCACTGTGTGTAACGAGAAAGTGCCGATTTACAAAAATGTGGGTTCCTCGACAAGTAATTTTCAGGCTCTGCATACATATTGGTGAAATTACAATTCCCGCCACCTGACATTAAAATCTTTTTACCAACTTTATTGGATTTTTCTAAAACTAAAATCTTTCTACCACGCTGACCTGCAGTAATGGCACACATCAATCCTGCCGCCCCCGCACCAATAATAATACAGTCATAATGCTTTACACCCAACATCAGGCGACTTGTAATTTGTGAAGCCAAGCGGGCATAGATCGCCACGCCTGTTTTAATTTCGATTCACATTCTCGGTAATTCGGAATATGACTTTCTAGTAAACTATAAAAATCAGCAGAATGATTTAGATGCACGGTATGGCACAACTCATGAATAAGTACATATTGCATCATTGCAGGACTAACGAACAATAGTTGATAGTTAAGATTTATTGCACCTGTACTTGAACAACTCCCCCAACGCGTACGTTGACCACGTATTGTTGCCTTAGTAAATGACAACGAACAGTCTTGACTAACTTGTTCAAGCTGAGGTAATAATTTTTCTCTGGCATAACGCATTAACCAACGTCTTAATGCCTTAGCGCATACATGACTATTATCGATTCTGCCCATTATTTTTATCCGACATGCTTCAGATTCTACTGCCCGAACGGAGCTGGCGTCTGTTTTAATATAGTCAACCGTCCATTGTTCATTTAATGCCGGAAGGTCAATGATCGTAGGTAATAGAATATCTGAATTTTGTGGTGGGAATTCTGCATAACGACTGAATACCTTTTCAATCCACGTTTTCCTGCTTGCAACTAATTCATCTAACAAATCATGATTTTTAAAACCACGAGGCACCACTACCACCAAACCTTCGGTAGGTGTTATTTTTAAACTAACATGCTTGGCACGTGCCGAAATTTTTATACTGTAGTTAGTCATTAAGCGCGCGACATAAAATTGCCATTACCTGTATGTACTTTTACCACTTCACCAACCTCAATATATTCCGGTACCTGTATTTCAAGCCCAGTGGTTAATGTTGCTGGTTTAGTACGCCCTGCAGCTGTCGCACCTTTAATACTTGGTGATGTATCAACAACCGTCATCGTCACCGATGCTGGCAACTCGATGCCAATAATTTGGCCATCCATTAATAGTGCAGTGATACCCTCAAGGCCTTCAGTAATGTATTCCCGCTGTCCTTCAAGCTCACTTTCAGAAAGATTGTGCTGACTATAATCATCCATATCCATGAAGATCATCATGTCCCCATCAGTATAGGAATACTGTACCTGTGTGCGCACGCAATCGGCATCCTTGAGCAGATCGTCACCTTTGTATGATTCATCCAATTTTTGGCGTGTTTGTAGGTTATTAAACCGAACTTTATATAAGGTTGCTGCACCGCGCGAAGATGGGCTCTTCGCCTCGACCTGCTTTACCGCATGTGGCATACCGTTTATCTCAACAATCATTCCACGCTTTAAATCACTTGCCTTTGGCACAGCTTTCTCCTAATTCTCTATTAATCACATGCATCTAGTATACCTTGGCTACAGTATTTTCGTAAAAATCCTCATGAAACAAGGATTTGGGATAACATCATTGTGACTACAGAAAATTACGCAAAAAGCTTATATAATAGCCGCCAGTTTAAGTATTAAATAACGGTATAACGAGATGAAGTGGTTAATTAGAGCATTTTTCAAAACGGTACGCGCCATCATTGGCCCACTTATGTTACTAGCTGACTGGCTGACTACGCCACGTGGCATCCAACGTAGCGAAAGTGCACAACAAGAAATAGATGCGCTTACCGCCAACATGACGCTTTATCAATTCAAAACCTGCCCTTTTTGTATCAAGGTGCGCCGCTCGATTAAGCGTCAATCACTCAACATCGAGCTTCTCGATGCGCAGCACAATAACGAACACCGCGAACAACTGATGCAAGGTGGCGGCCAAGTTAAAGTGCCCTGTTTGAAGGTCATTGATAATGAAGGTAATACCAATTGGCTTTACGAATCCAACGATATCATTGGCTACTTACAGGCTACCGCCGCCTAGAAAGTGGATGCTCCTTCATCCACAGAGCCCGCCCTTCTCTCTGATCCTCAAGTATTACTCAAACTAGCGAACTACCGAATGCCTTTTGGCAAATATGCCAACCGGCTTCTCATTGATCTACCTGAACCGTATGTTGTCTGGTTCGCGAATAAAGGTTTTCCTAATGGTGAGTTGGGTGAAATGCTAAAAATCACTCACGAAATCAAAGTCAATGGACTCGAATACCTGTTTAATCCCCTACGTAACAATAATTAAACAGATAACCCATACACTCTGCATGGCTGCGCGACGGTATCGTTCCATGTAAAATACCCGATGTATTTACTAAAGAACATTGCGGAATGAGTCACCTCGATAAATTAAAATTTAATAACAGCTTTGCTCGCTTACATGAAGATTTTTTTAGTACTGTAGAACCGCAACCTCTACAGAATTCTCACTTAGCCAGCTTGAATGAAGATGTTGTTAAATTGCTAGAGCTCGAGGGCATCGATTTTTCTGATCCCACACAACTCGCTGCCTTTTCTGCACAAGAACTGCTACCGACTATGCAACCCATTGCACAATGTTACGCAGGGCATCAATTTGGGCAATTTGTTCCACAACTTGGTGATGGCCGCGCAATCCTACTCGGTGAACTAGAAACACAACACAGTGGTAAATGGGATTTACAAATCAAAGGTAGTGGCCCAACACCCTATTCTCGTAGTGCCGATGGACGTGCCGTATTACGTTCAACTATTCGCGAATATCTATGCAGTGAAGCAATGCATCATTTAGGCATTCCAAGCAGCCGTGCGCTTTGTATTATCGGTAGTGATGAAGAAGTTTACCGAGAACAAATCGAATCCGGTGCCATGCTATTACGCGTATCACCATCCCATGTGCGATTCGGCAGTTTTGAATATTTTTATCATAGTAACCACCATGAACATATTAAAACGTTAGCTGACCACGTCATCGAATCAAACTATCCAGAATTTGTCGGCTCTGAAAATAATTATCAGAAACTACTTGGTGAAGTGGTTAAACGCACCGCGGTTATGCTTGCACGCTGGCAAGCTGTTGGTTTTTCACACGGCGTCATGAACACCGACAATATGTCGATCCTTGGTCTCACTATTGACTATGGCCCTTATGGCTTTATAGAAGCTTATGATCCCGGTTATGTATGCAATCATTCCGATCACCAAGGCCGTTATGCCTTTGACCAACAACCTAATATCGGTTTATTCAATCTATCTTGTCTCGCTCAAGCGTTACTGCCTTTGTTTAGCGATGATAACGAAGAAGCAGCGAATTTAGCGCGCAAAGAATTAGAACTCTACCAATCGGCTTACATTGAAGAATTCTCAACGCTGATGCGGAGTAAACTTGGTTTCATTCAACAACGTGATGAAGACCAAGCTATTATGCAAACATTACTTGGCATGATGGCCGAAGATAAAGTCGATTACACCATTTTATTTCGTAAGCTCGCTACATTCTCGACTATTGAGCAGCAATATAATGCTCCTCTCCGAGATATGTTCATACAACGAGATGCCTTTGATCATTGGGCAGCGCAATACACTACTCGCTTAAGACATGAACCTGCTACCGATGCGCAACGTGCAGCCGCGATGAATCAAGTTAATCCTAAATATATTTTACGCAATTACATGGCAGAAGCGGCTATACGCAAAGCCGAGGATGAAAGAGATTACACTGAAATTGATCGACTGCTTGAATTATTGCGTAGACCTTTTGATGAACAACCAGAGCATGAACAATACGCTGGCCTGCCACCCGATTGGGCGCAGAGTATTTCGGTTAGTTGTTCTTCTTAAAGTTACAGTGACAGTAAAGCATTAGAGCTAGCAATAATTACTGATGGCCTGATATGGATCGTAACTGACGCTGTTTCGCTTTTTCTAAGATTTCACTTTGCTCTTCGTTGCTAGCATTGCCCCAGCGAACAATTTCATCTACATGACGAAAACACCCCATGCAGATATCATCGTCAGTCAGACAACAACTCCTGACACAGGGTGATTTAACAGAATTATGTTTAATCTTTATAGCGACTAAATACCAAGGTAGCGTTTGTACCACCGAAACCGAAACTATTCGACATAACCGTATCCAGCGTTACATCATCTTGACACTCGCGAACAATCGGCACGCCCTCTGCTTCTGGCTCAAGCTCATTAACATTTGCGGTCGCACTAATAAAACCTTCTTGTTGCATAAGTAAGGTATAAATAGCTTCATTAACACCCGCCGCACCAAGAGCATGGCCGGTTAATGATTTTGTTGAACTAATGGCAGGAACATTCTCACCAAAAACTTCTTTTACCGCTTCAAGCTCTTTCAAGTCACCTGCGGGTGTACTTGTGCCATGCGCATTAATGTAATCAACGGGAGTATCGACTGTTGCCATCGCTTGTTGCATACAACGTACCGCGCCCTCACCAGAAGGAGCAACCATATTGTAACCATCCGATGTCGCGCCATAGCCTGTGATCTCGGCATAAATTTTTGCACCACGTGCTTTCGCGTGTTCAAGTTCTTCAACCACAACACAACCACCGCCGCCGGCAATAACAAAACCATCACGCGTAACATCATACGGGCGCGACGCCGTTTCTGGCGCATCATTGTATTTGGATGACAATGCACCCATTGCATCAAATAGATCCGTCATACTCCAGTGGAGTTCCTCACCACCGCCAGCAAACACGACATCTTGCTTGCCTAATTGAATTTGCTCCATTGCATTACCAATACAATGCGCACTGGTCGCACAGGCTGAACTAATCGAGTAGTTCACACCCTTAATCTTAAAAGCTGTAGATAAACATGCTGAGGTTGTACTACCCATGGTGCGTGTCACCATGTATGGTCCAATCTTCTTCAAGCCTTTCTCACGCAGTGTGTCTGTTGCAATCGTAATGTTCTCATTTGAGCCACCACCCGAACCAACGATAATGCCAGTACGTGGATTGGAGACAACAGCTTCAGTTAAACCAGAATCTTCAACGGCTTGTTTCATTGCAATGTAGTTAAACGCAGCCGCATCACCCATAAAACGTATGAGCTTACGATCGATTTGTTCTTTCAGATCAATCTTAACTGGCGCATGTACATGGCTGCGAAAACCTAAATCAGCATATTCTTGTGAAAATTCAATACCGGAACGTCCTTCACGTAAAGACGCTGTCACTTCTTTGGCATCATTACCAATACTGGAAACAATACCTAGCCCAGTGATTACTACACGTTTCATACCAATCTCTCTTAAAATGCTTCCGTCGATGTAAACAAACCTACACGCAAATCCTTCGCGGTATAAATTACTTTACCATCCACTTCCATGCTGGCATCGGCAATACCCATAATCAATTTACGCATAATGACGCGCTTCAAATCGATACGGTAAGTTACTTTTTTATTCTTCGGCGTTACTTGGCCTGTAAATTTCACTTCACCTGCACCCAGTGCACGACCGCGTCCCGGACCACCCTTCCAGCCGAGGAAGAAACCAATCAATTGCCACATCGAGTCCAGACCTAAACAACCCGGCATCACTGGGTCACCTTCAAAATGGCAGCCAAAGAACCAAAGCTCAGGCGTAATATCCAGTTCCGCTATAATTTGCCCCTTACCATTTTCGCCACCTTCATCACTGATGTGAGTAATGCGATCAAACATGAGCATTGGCGGCAATGGTAATTGTGCATTACCTTCACCAAATAATTCACCATGACCACATTCAAGTATCTCTTCCTTGGTAAAGGAGTGCTTACTGGTTAAATCTACTACTGTGTCACCCACGTCTTGATTCTCCGAGAAAAATTGATGTCTTTTACAGGCTGCGCATAGTATCACAATCCCATTCTAGGTGAGCTAATTTCAGGAAATAAATCGCTTATTTTTCTATTTTCTTCAATCGAAACAGTCCGTTAGTGCCACTATCACTGGTGAAGTACAAGGCGCCATCTGACCCGGTTGCGAGCCCTACTGGACGAGCCCAGCGACTCCCATCATCCAACTGAAAACCGGTCACTAAATCGTCAACCCGTTGTGCTTTGCCATCCTTAAAACGCACCACCACCAACTTAGGTTCACGACGCGAAGCCGGATCACCAAAAAAGCCGCCAGATGGCTTAGTACCCCAAGAACCTTTTAACGCCACAACCGCATCACCTGTGAAACGAGCATCTAGGCCATGCGCTGGCACAAAATGGACACCCATTGGAGCGTTACGCGCGGGGAAAGTCGCCGCAGGCAGTGTCACTTGCTTAGCAGGTAAAGGTGGCTGCCCTTTTATACAGTCATCGCGTTGCAATGACTGACCGTCATATTGAAACCACGGCATCCCCATAAACGTGTCTTGTTCAAGACGGGCAAAATATTCAGGCGGTAATTCATAGCCAAGATGATCAGGTCCATTATTGCTGGCATACATCACTCCCGTATTTGGATGCCAATCGAAACCTACCGGATTACGAAGCCCTGAGGCAAAGGTTTGCCATTGTACTGGCTTAACACTTTCATCAAGCACCATCACGCCGCCACGACGATCTACAAAATCATAAGCACTACCTAAATACTCATCACTGCAGTTACCTGTAATACCAAGGCTTAAATAAATACGTTTATCTGGGCCAACGCCAACCGTACGACTATTATGTCCGCCACCACCTGGAATACTGGCGAGTAAACTCAAGGTCTCATTATTAACTTTTTTCTGCCCTACGCGATAAGGCGCACGATATAAGCCAGCTGTCTTTGCAATGAAGATTTCATTATCACGAAAGGCAACATTATGAGGATAGCCGCCGGTATTAATTAATACCTTCGGCTGTATATAAGGGGGAGCAATACGATAGACATAACCAGAACGAGAGCCAGCAAATAAGTCGCCATTTTTTGTAAAGGTGAGCAGCCGAGGACTATTCATCTCGTCAGTTAAAAATTCCAGCTGCATACCGACCGGTACGCGAACCTGTACTTTACCACTAGGTAAATTTAACGTTTGTTGCTGATAATCAATTTTTGGCGTATCCGCCACGCCATAAACTGATAACAGCAAAAGAGAAATAATTAGACTAGATCGCATCATCACTCCTCACCAATCATAACTCGACAAATTAATTAAAAAAATTAGTTAACAAATTCACCTAAACTCGTATGTAGTGGTTATCGAAATCACCTTTTAACAGAAAACTGTCGAATAGCTTTAAGCACAACCAAAACCCAAGGAGCACCATGCATCACCAAGTCAAACATATCGATAGGCCGCTTTAAATCGCCCGCGCCTAACATCTTTAGCTTTTCAAGCACATGCGGTTCAGGTGCATATGGTGCTAAACCAATTGTTAAAACTGATATAATGACAATCAACCACGGCAGTTTATCTAACCATTTCATATTTAAACCCTAAAATTATTACTGACTCATATATTCATCAATCAAGACCAATAATGTCTCATCTATTTCGGCTTCAAGCTCATCAATGTCTTTTTCAAGCCGAAGCAGATATTTTCTCGCTTGTTCTCGAGATAGATTTTTTCCTGCAAATTTATATTGCAATTCTGCCAATGACTCATCTGGCCTTGGCATAAACCGCCAATTAATCACCTCTGTTTCCCATGATGAAAACTCACGTTTCGCGAAATCACAAAAATCAACAACATGTTCATCACCCGCAGGACCAAGACAACCTGCCTCAATACGACATTCGACGGTTAATTTATTGTCTTCTGGTATTTCAATATTCATGGGAACTTCACAGAAACTCAATCGCCTTTTTTAAGGCGATACATAAAGGTCATGTATATCTTAACAAAAACCATGCCCGCAACCCAATGGTATGTGACCTGGTTATCAGCGTCGGCTTATTTAAACTTCTTTATCTCACCACTCTCTATACGTGCAAAATAGGATTTCAGTTCTCGTTTCACGATAGGTGCAAAGAAGTAGAGGCCAAGGATGTTTGGTACACATATTAAGAATACCAAGGCATCTGAAATATCTAAAATAGGCCCTAATTGAACAACACAGCCTAAAACAACAAAAACACAAAAAATAACATTGTAATTTAATTGACTTAATTTACTTTCGCCAAATAAATACGTCCAACCTTTTAGTCCATAGTACGCCCATGCAATCATTGTTGAAAAAGCAAACAACACAGCAACAAAAGCTAACGGGATCGGAAACCAGGGTAGTTCTCGTTCAAATGCGGCGGATGTCATCGCAACACCTTCAGCACCATTTGCAAAGGCGGGGTCTGCTACTTGTGCAGTACCAATAACTAACGCCGTAATAGTACAGATAACAATCGTATCAATAAAAGGTTCAAGTATCGATACAATACCTTCAGTAACAGGTTCATTTGTTTTAACGGCAGAGTGAGCGATAGATGCAGAACCAATGCCCGCTTCATTTGAAAAAACAGCGCGTTGAAAACCAATAATCATCGCGCCGAGCGCACCACCTGCAACACCTTCACCAGTAAATGCACCGGTAAAAATATTACTAATTGCTTGAGGTATAACATCCACATTCATAAAAATAACAATGATGGCAAATATGCAATAGAACAACGCCATAAAAGGCACCATTCTTTCTGCTGCTTTAGCGATCGATTTAATTCCACCAACAATAACCGCAAAAACGACAGAAGCCAAAGCCAACCCGACAAGCCATCCATAGCCATCTAATGCTCCACCAGATACATTATTAAGTTGTACATAGGCTTGGTTCGATTGGAACATGTTGCCAATACCGAGTGCACCAATAAAAATACCTACCGCATAAAAGGTTCCCATGAATTTGCCGAAACCTACCATGCCGCGATCAGCAAAACCGCGTTTTAGGTAATACATCGGGCCACCAGAAACATGACCATCAGAAAATTCAGAGCGATATTTCACACCTAATGTACATTCAACAAACTTTGTCGACATACCTAAGAAGCCAGCAACAATTAACCAGAACGTTGCACCTGCACCACCTACGGTAACCGCGACGGCAACACCACCAATATTACCGATACCAACTGTGCCAGAAATTGCTGTTGATAACGCCTGAAAATGCGATACCTCACCCCGACTTTTCGGGTCTGAGTATTGGCCTCTAACGAGTTCAATCGCATGTTTGAAACCACGAATATTGATAAACCCCATATAGAAGGTGAAAAACACAGCACCTGCGACTAACCATAAAACAACCATTGGTAGTTCTGTACCAAAGATTGGAATCTTAAAAAATACAATTTGTTTGATAACTTCCGCTATGGGAGCCGTTGCCGCATTGATCGTTTCATCTATACCCGCACTTGCAGACAGGGGTAGCAGTAGAAGACCTAACAATATCAATAAACGACGCATAAAAACTCCATAATTTTAATTATTATATTTAGGAAATGTAACAAGCCAAAAGCTACTATACAAATAGAGCCCTTCCACCACCATTCTTTTATTGGAATCGCGGATTTTCAGTATTCATTTGCAACAATACTATCAGCAGCAACTTATTCTGATTGCATCTCATCCAGCTCTTCACTTGCCGTCATCCATTGTTCTTCTACCTCTGCAAGCTTTTTACTAATACTCGCTTGCTGTTCGAGCAAGTCTTTTAGTTTTTTCTTATTAGCATCACTATAAATATCATTATCAGCAAGTTGTTGTTCCAACGCATCTTTTTCTTTCGACAAGTTATCCATTTGTGTTTCACATTTCTTTATCTTATTACGTAATGGCTGGGTTAATTTGCGTTGCTCTGCTGCATTTTGCCGCTGTTGTTTTCGATTATCTTGTGTTGGTTCTTTGTTACCTGCCTCAGCGCTAGTTTGTTGACGGTTCTGATCTTTAATCCATTGCCGATAATCATCTAAATCACCATCAAACGGCGCTACTTTACCGTTCGCAACCAGTAGCAAAGTGTCCGTAACAGTCCGTAATAAATGCCTGTCATGAGACACCACCACCAACGCCCCTTCAAATTCTTGTAAGGCTACTGAAAGCGCATGTCGCATTTCTAGATCAAGATGGTTGGTTGGTTCATCTAATAATAGTAGGTTAGGTTTCTGGTAAACTAACACCGCTAAAACTAAACGTGCTTTCTCACCACCCGATAAAGGCGCAACAGGTTCAGTTGCCATATCGCCATTAAAAGCAAAACCACCGAGATAGTTTCTTAGATCTTGTTCGCTGGCCTTTTTGTCTAGGCGTTGCAAGTGTAATAATGGACTTGCTTGTGGATCGAGTTGTTCTAATTGATGTTGCGCGAAATAACCAATCTTTGTAGCGCTGGCAAATTGACTTTTTCCCGACAAGGCATGTAGTTCGTTCGCAATGAATTTTATTAAAGTAGACTTACCTGCGCCGTTATGTCCTAACAGGCCAATTCGATCACCCTCACCAATAATTAATTTCACTTTTTCTAAAATAGGGGTATCAGTATAGCCAATCGACACTTCCTGCATTTTGACTAAAGGGTTAGGCAATTCGTCCGGACTACGAAAATGAAAATCAAATGGCGAATCAACATGCGCCTGATTTATCACCTTCATTTTTTCCAGTGCCTTAATACGACTTTGCGCCTGCCGCGCCTTAGTTGCTTTAGCGCGAAAGCGATCAACGAACTTTTGCATATGGGCAATTTCGCGTTGTTGCCTTGCATACGCGGCTTGTTGATGAGCTAATTGTTCCGCACGCCGTACTTCAAATGCTGAATAATTACCCGTGTGCAAGGTAAGCGTTGTTTGATCAATGTGCCCAATATGAGTTGCTACGGCATCTAAAAAATCACGATCATGCGAGATCAGCAACAACGTACCTTCATACTGGCGCAACCAACCTTCTAACCAAATGACTGCATCCAGATCCAAGTGGTTAGTTGGTTCATCTAATAAGAGTAAGTCAGAGCGACACATTAATGCTTGAGCGAGATTCAAACGCATACGCCAACCACCAGAAAAATTATCCACCGGTGTTTGTTCTTGCTCTGAAGTAAAGCCTAGACCGTGTAAAAGACGCCCCGCCCGACTACGCGCAGTATGTCCGTGGATAACATCAAACGAAACATACAATTCGGCCAACCGTTCGCCATCATTCGCCTGCTCAGCCTGCCGTAACTGTTGCTCTAATTTACGCAGCTCAACATCACCATCCAGCACGTAATCAATTGCCGAAAGCTGTGTTGCGGGTGTTTCCTGTGCAACATGCGCGATCACCGTACCCGGAATAATTGACAGACTCCCTGCATCCGCATGCAATTCATCTCGAATAAGCGCGAAGAGACTCGATTTACCCGTACCATTGGCACCGGTAACACCGACTTTCTGGCCTGCATGGATCGTACACGTTACATCATGAAGTAATTCACGGACACCACGACGTAAGGATAATTGCTCGAAATTTAACATGCGCGGCAGTGTAACAGCTCACGAGCAGCAAAAAAAAGATTCATAAAGTACTAAGCTGTCGTACCATAACGAAATCTATTACGTTAGATAGGAATTTTAAGAATGACTAAGAAAGAATTATTACAGCAATTAATCGATAACCCAGAACAAGTTGAGTTTAGTACGGTTATTTCGGTTATTGATATGAATTACGACTACCAGCCAGCTACTTTTACTAATGGCGATACAACAAATGACGCGGGTAGTAATGAAGGTTCTTGTAAAATCTTTGCCTTTGCACAATTAAATAATCTTGACCAAGCGGCGACACTTGCCTGCTTTGGAGGTTATTACCGAGAAGATGTGCTGCAAAACCCAGATGTAGACGATCATGCCAATATTCGTAACTTTATGCGGTCAGGTTGGGATGGTATTCACTTTAAATCGGTTGCCCTTTCCAGCAAAAAACCTGCTTAACACCTTTCATTTATGGGGTATTAGTTATTATTTTTCATTAAATTACTCATGATTATAATTATGTAGCCGATAATATTTAGAGCTATACAATAAATCTGAGGAAAAATCGTGGCAAAACTATTGGTAGTAGATGATGCAAAAGTCATTCGTGATTTAGTAAAAACGGTGCTTGCTGAAAACGGGCATGATGTTGTCACTGCAAATGACGGTGTAGAAGGGCTCGCGGCTACACGTAATGAACAGTTTGATATGATTCTTTCCGATATTAATATGCCTAATATGACGGGTATTAGTATGGTCAGTAAGATTCGTAGAGTAGAAGGTTATGAATATACACCAATTGTTATGCTAACAACCGAAAGCAGTGACTTTAAGAAAGACAAAGCAAAAAAAATGGGGGCAACAGGCTGGCTGCAAAAACCCTTTGATCCTGAACGACTTATGAAAGCAGTTAATAAATTAATCTCTTAAATCCAAGCTCACTCTTTGATTAGTTTATTAATCTGTTCAAGCATAGGTGACGCCTTCAAGTAATCAATCGGTACTTGCCAATGCGATGACCCCACTTGCAATACTAGCGAAGGAAAACTCTCTGCATACAATTCCCGCGATTGGGCCATTTCCTTTTCAAGTTGCCGCTGTGTCTCAGCCGATGTCATATCTTGTTTAAATTTCTCCACCTCTAGCCCTAACTCCTCAGCCAGTTCTATCAATGTAACAAGATCGGAGGGATTTCTGGCTTGTTGATAATAAGCAATTTGGATGGCCTTGGTCATGCCCTCATCAAACTGTTCACCTTGTTGTCGTGCGGCAATCACCGCACGACAAGATGGATAGGTAGAGCGACGCGGTTGGCACAGCATCCAAAAATCAAAATTAAATTTTGTACCCGGTATTTTCGTTTCAATACGCCGCCATGTTTCTTGTATCATGGTTTGCATTTCTATCGGCATAGGCTCATCACTATCCACAGCCAACCCACCCAATAACCGATTTACTTCAATATCACTCGGCAAACTCGATAATAATTCTGATAGTACAGGTGCAAATCCCCAGCACCAACTGCACATAGGATCATGAACATAGTAAAGCCGCGTCACCATTACATGCCGTTATTAAATTTATCAGTTTGTGTTGCACCACTGTTACGAACTAACGCCAATGCTGATACATATTCTTTTAATATCCCTAATGCCCATGTAATTCGTTCACGGTAAAAAGAGTCTGAACGCTCATCATTATCCTTTGCCTCATCGTTCAACACCTGTTCAACATGTCGAATAATAATTTGTTCTGGGATATAACAAAGTCGATTATTCTTGTAACTACTCATACGCAGTTCAGCAACAGGGTATGCGCCACCGTCACCAGATGATACTGCCACGATCATCGCGGGTTTATGCCCTAGCTCATTCTTACTGCACAATAAGAATAGATTTTTCAGACCTGCCGGTACTTGGCCGTGCCATTCAGGCGTAATAACAACAAAACCATCACTGCTGGCGAGTTGCTCGCGAAGCGGAACGAGTAATTCTGTCCATTTCTCATCACCATCCCAAACACCTTGATCCCATAATGGCAAAGGGTTATCGGCTAGACTTAATATTGGCGCTTCTTCACAAATTCCTGCTTCAAGGATATTTTTTATAAACCCGGCAACTTTAAGACTTTGTGCATCTGCGCGGTGGCTACCGCTTATAATCGTTATTTTCATTACTATTCCTATTTAAAAACTAGATCTTACCTACATAGTACGCAAAGTATCTGACTTATCCTACTAGGCATCCTCATTATTTAGTCTATGCTTAAAGTCATATAAAAAATATAAGAAATAAATCACATGAAGCTTTACTTAGTGCAACATGGCGAGGCCTGTTCGAAACAGGATGATCCTGAGCGCCCACTTACTGAAACAGGCAAGGCCGATGCGAACCGCCTAGCGGTTTTCTTACGCCAAGCTGGCGTTAAGGTTGATCATGTTGTGCATAGCGGAAAATTACGCGCACAACAAACAGCTGAACGACTCATCAATGCGATTGCGCCCGGCTCTAAGATTGAAGTACATGATGCGATTAACCCAAATGACAATCCCATTACCTTCGCGATACGTTTAAAAGAATTACCCGGTGATAGTCTTATTGTTAGTCACCTGCCTTTTATACCCGCTCTGATTGCGCATTTAGTCACGGGAAATAAAAATTCTCTGCTCACCGACTTTACACCAGGTACGGTAGCCTGCTTGGAATTTACACCTACCACAAATAGCTGGTCCATCAATTGGATGATACGCCCCGAGTTATTCAACTAGTTCCTCACCTAACAACATCGACTTAAACCGCTGACGGTTCCTGCTTGCCAGATCACGATTCGCCTTAAACTTCACATGCTGTTGTGGCTGTTCTGGATTAAACTCAATCACCCACAAGGGCAATAGACCATTAGGTTGAATTGAATAACGGATATCGGCCAAAACATTTTCTTTTGCTGGATGCTTGGCTAGGTAACCATCTGAGAAGAAATTAAACCGCTGCATATCCGCATAGAGAACGGAATCTTTAGCCAAGTTTGGATTGTCGCGGTCAATGTCATACTTAAGGATTGAATCCCCCATATACACTTTACCCTGCCCACCCATTCTAAGTGCATCGACATACAAACGACCACCCGACTCATACACCGAACGCCAAACAAGAATATTGGCAAAGGTTGGTTTGACCAGAAGCTGGTTTAGCGTATGACCACGCTGCATGGCTAATTGCTGCACCTCGGTGGTGGCACGCTGCTTTTGCACATAACCCACGCTGAGATAAAGCGCACAAAATATCAAGCCGAACAGCGCAAGCTGTGACTTACGCCATCGGTAAGCCAATACCACGGCTATTAACAATGGAATAGTAAAGATCGGATCAACAATCGAAATTAAATTAAAACTAATCCGCTCATCTGAGAGCGGCCAGAGCAAATGCGTGCCGTAACTGGTGCAGGCATCAATGAAACCACTAAAGCTGTAACCTAAGAGACTAAAAATATAGAGCCGCTTAAACGAAATACGTTTGCGTAACAAAGGCCACAAAATCAGTGCCGCTATCAAGGCACCAATGGGAATAAAGAAAATCGAGTGAGTAAAATGCCGATGATACTCAATCGTCAATAGGCTATCGTTTGCTGAACGAATTAAGGCATCCGCATCGGCCAACAACCCCGCAGCAAAACCAATACCTGCCGCCAACCGCGTTTCTGTTTGTTTCGACCCAGCTTGTGCTAAAGCAGCACCCAGCACGCCTTGTGTCAATAAATCCATACTACTGAAACTCTGTTTGTTAACATCTGTTCACTATTATCTATTAAACTACCCATCTTACATAGTCTGAAATATCTGGAAAGAGCATGGCAATTCATTGGTACCCCGGCCACATGCACAAGGCCCGCAAAGAAATGGTAAAGGCCTTACCCAGTGTCGATCTTGTCATCGAAGTATTGGATGCGCGTATTCCCTATAGTAGCGAGAACCCTGTTATTGAAGGGCTTCGTACCAAGAACGGCTACACCAAGCCGTGCATTAAGCTGCTCAATAAATCAGACCTTGCCGATGATCAGATCACCCAAGCATGGTGTGAAGCCTTTGAGAAAGACCGCAATGTGCGCGCCCTGCCGATCATGGCAACCCAAGCCGGCCAAGTAAAACCGTTAATAGCTGCCTGTAGGCAGCTATTCCCAGATCGTAAGCTCGATAAACCCATTCACGCCATGATCATGGGCATCCCCAATGTCGGGAAATCCACCTTGATCAATGCCCTTGCCGGTAAAGTGATAGCCAAGACCGGTAACGAACCGGCCGTGACCAAAAACCAGCAACGTATCGATCTAGGTAATGGCATTGTGCTGCACGATACACCGGGCATCCTTTGGCCAAAGATCGAGAACGAAAACAGTAGCTACCGCCTCGGTTGCATCGGCTCAATCAAAGACACCGCACTTGAATATGATGACATTGGTTTCTACCTGATTGAATATCTACTCGAAGCCTACCCCGGCTTGCTCAAGCAACGTTACGACATCACCAACCTGCCGGCTGAACCGCTACAGTTCCTAGAACATATCGGAGCTAACCGCGGTTGCCTCGGCGCGGGTGGCCGTGTTGATCTGGTAAAGATCTGTACCATCGTCGTCAACGAACTACGTAATGGCACACTTGGTCGCATCAGCCTTGAAACACCTGAGATGATCGAAAAAGAAATGGTCGAAGTGGAACGCATCATAAAAGAAAAAGAAGAAAAGAAGGCCGCGCGAAAGAATAAGTTTAAAAAGAATAAATAAGAATTCAATTAGTCCTTGCAAACGAAGAAACGTATTCTCTAAACAATGAGTTCGTATTAAAGCAATTCAATACTTGACGCTACTATTTAAGTCAGCGTAAAGTTTAGTGAATAAAAATAACTCTATGAATACAAAAGAAATAACTCATTTAGAGCGAAACTACTACATATCACACCTCATTTTTTATTGAGGCATTAAGGATAAGAAGATGAAAGCAAAGGAATTGTTTCATGAAATACTTCACAAAATACAAAAAATCAGTGTGCTATGTAGCCGTTATGCTACATAACTATAGTTAGATTTTATTATGAAAATACGTGCCAACCTATTATCTGTTGTATTTATGTGCTGCATTGCGTCTATGGTGATGGCATCTAATGATACGCCATCTATACAAGCAGCAGTGATTATGAATGATACA
>Ga0316207_10000264_pt1 | contig 99803 bp, 82 predicted proteins | sample 6weekpyrite_MG_FD_204943 | JGI IMG/M metagenome (GOLD analysis project Ga0316207, IMG submission 204943) | Microbial mat bacterial communities from mineral coupon in-situ incubated in ocean water Damariscotta River, Maine, United States -... | ecosystem: Environmental > Aquatic > Marine >...
GCCAGTAGCATTAATTCAATACACATCAAAAGTACAATGACATTTTTTCGGTTAATAAATATACCCGCAATACTAATTGAAAAGAGTATCGCACCAAGAATGAGGTAACTGGATAATGGGATCATTGACTATCCTCCGAGTGCAGGGCTTGCGACTTCATTTTCACAATACGTAAACGGTCTTCTTTTAACACTTTCATCTGCTCACCCGGATTTTGATGACGGGTATTTGGTCGACGTCGCATAGTTAAGGTAATTGCCGCTATAATCGCGACTAATAAAATCACAGACGCTAATTCAAAAGCATACACATAATCCGTATAAAGTATACGACCTAATTCTTTTGTATTACTGTAATCAGCTGCATGGGGTGTCGGTATTGCAAATGCCTGTAAACCAAAATACTCAGGTCCTACCACTATAACCATTTGCACTATCAATAAAATCGCGATTGCGATACCGAAGGGTGCGTAGCGCATCAAGCCTTCTCGCATACGTGTGACGTTTATATCCAGCATCATCACTACAAACAGGAACAACACCATCACCGCACCCACATAAACCAGCACCAGCGTAATCGCCAGAAATTCTGCTTCTAATAATAACCAGATAGCCGAGGTAGCAAAGAATGTAAGCACTAAAAAGAGCGCTGAATGCACAGGGTTTCGCGCACTAACCACGCCTAATGCAGCAACTACCATTAAGGCAGAAAAAGCATAAAAGACGATTTCAAAAAATGTCATGTGTTGATTCCGGTTACTTTATTTATTAAAAGCGTTTTTCCGCAAATTAACGCGAATGGACGCAAATTATTTTTCAATATTGTCGTCCCCGAAAGCTTTTGTCGGGAATGACAGTAATTTTACTAACTAAGTAGCAAGGTCACTCTTTAACTTTTATCTATACGGCGCATCCGCTGCACGATTTTCAGCTATCGACTCTTCGTATTTATCACCCACAGCCAATAACTTGTCTTTTGTCATAATATTTTCACCACGATTTTCAAAGTGGTATTCAAATACATCGGTTTCCACAATTGCATCTACCGGGCAAGCCTCTTCACAAAAACCGCAATAAATGCACTTAAATAAATCTATGTCATAACGTGAGGTTCGACGTGTACCATCATCGCGCTCTTCTACATCAATGGTAATTGCCAGGGCCGGACAAACCGCTTCGCATAATTTGCAGGCAATGCAACGCTCTTCACCATTAGCATAACGACGTTGTGCATGCAGGCCTCTAAAGCGAGGCGAAATAGGTGTTTTCTGTTCCGGGTATTGCAGGGTTATTTTTCTTTTGAAAAGATACCCCCCGGTTACCATCATTCCTTTGAACAATTCCCAGAAGAAAAAGCTTTTAAAATAATGTTTTACTAATCTCATCTTCATCATTCTTATACCCCGACCGCCGCAGTAATTGCCCAGGGACCGATCTGCATCACCACCATCACTGCTTCAACAAAGATCCAGACAATGGTTACCGGAATAAATACTTTCCAGCCCAAACGCATAATCTGATCATAACGATATCGTGGGAAGGTCGCACGGAACCAGAGGAACATATAGATAAAGAACATGGTTTTTAAAATAAACCAGTGAGTGCCATCACCTAATAGAGCATGATCTGCCATAGAACCAAAGGGAGACATCCAGCCACCGAAAAACATCAGTGCCGTCAGCGCGGAAATTAAAATAATATTGGCGTATTCCGCCAGGAAAAATACCGCGAAAGCCATGCCGGAATAATCCACGTGAAAACCCGCAACAATTTCAGATTCACCTTCCGCCACATCAAAGGGGGCACGGTTTGTCTCAGCAACACCCGAGATAAAATAAACCGCAAGCAGAGGAAATAATGGCAACCAGAACCAGCTGGTAAAACCACCTTGCTGACGCGCAATAATATCACCCAGGTTTAAACTACCACTGGCCATTAATACACCCACCAACGCAAAACCCATGGCAATTTCATAAGCGACAACCTGGGCTGCAGACCTGAGCGCACCCATAATTGCATATTTAGAATTTGATGACCAACCCGCAATAATGACACCGTAAACCCCCATTGAAGTGAGTGCCAATATATATAACAAACCCGCATTTATGTTTGTTAGTTGCACGCCATCAAAAAATGGGATGACTGCCCATGCAGCCAATGCAGGCCCCAGGGTTAAAATGGGGGCGACCAGAAATAAAAATCGGTTAGCGTTGGTTGGAATAATGATTTCTTTGAACATCAGCTTCAAAGCATCAGCGATGGGTTGCAACCAGCCTTTAGGGCCTACTCTATTGGGCCCTAAACGAACCTGCATATAGCCGATGATTTTTCTTTCTGCATAGGTCACATAAGCAACACATAACATTAATGGCACCATAATGATGACGATGTAGAATATGTTTTCTGCGAGCACCTGCACCCAAAAGGGTAACCAGCCCCAAAAATCTAGAGCGAAATCAACCAGGAAAGCCGGGATCAATGAAAATAACCATTCCATAATTAGACTTTCTCCAGCTTAATTGGTGAATAGGTTGCACCCATTTGCATACTCAACTCTTCAGCGGCTGGTAACCAGACACAATCATCAGCCAACGCGTTATCAATTTTTATTTCGGTTAACTCACTATGGTCAGACTGGGTAATGGAAACCTGGTCACCCTCTTCTAGCTTTAACTTGTCCGCCAGTGCAGAGTTAATGGCCGCATGATTCTGGTCAGCATCTTTAGTTAGCTGTAATGGGGTTGAACGACGAACAAGTGAATCTACCGAATACAAAGGCACATCACCAACGCGCTGCAGACCACTCTCAATTGAAACGTCAGCAATTGGCGCATCAACAGATAAGCTATTATCTAACTGTAAATCTCGGCATTGTTCTTTCACTTCATTACGCACATCTTCAGATGACATATACTCAAAACCATCTACGTTCATCAGGTTTGCGAGTACACGTAAAATTTTCCATCCCGGACGCGACTCGCCCAGTGGAGATATTGCGCCTTTAAAACTTTGCCAGTGACCGACCGCATTTACATAAGTGCCGGAGGTTTCTGAAAAAGCCGACAGGGGCAAAATAACATCCGCATAATCTTTCATCGCTTCAGTCGCATAATTATTTATAACGACTTTAAAATCTGCTGCATCAATTGCATTCATCGCCAGTGCAGGATTTGCCACATCAAATTCTGGCTCAATATTAAATGCAATTAAGGCCTTCTTTGGTGAGTTCAACATCTCGGCAATATTGGCACCCTTCGAGTTTGCTTTGCAACCACCCGCAAAACGATGGGGCACACTACCCGCTAACCATGCACCGGCTGCATTCGCCGCTTCAGGTAAGTAAGCTAAAGTTGCACCGGTTTGTTTTGCAATGCCATGACTGAGTGCACGTAAGGCGGAAAACTGTGGATGTTGCACAGCAATATTACCAATAAAAATCGTCGCGGCTTCAGCGGCGGTTTTTAATTCTTCTGCTACCGCTTTATGCTCATCATTAACCGTGGCAGCAGCAATCAGCTTTGTGAGATTACTTTGCTCAACACCTGCGGCTTTAGCTATACCCGCAAGATTGTTAACCATGCCTTCAGCCGATGAAATTAATTCGTTACTGGTTTTAAAGCGCCAGTTAAATTTTCGCGGGTTAACCGCTGAGATTTTCACTTGATGATGACGGAAGGCTTTTCTAAACCTGTGTGCAATTAAGGGTTGTTCTTTTCGAACATGTGAACCCACCAGTAAAATAGCTTCTAAACGTTCAATAGACTCTATATCTTTACCAATCCAGGGCATCACCGGTACAAAATCTTCATCGATGAAATCAGTTTGTCTTAAACGATGATCAATATGGTTACTACCTAAGCCACGTAACCATTTTTGCGCGAGGTAGTGCTCTTCCAATGTCGCATTGGGGGACATCCAGCAAGCAAGTTGATCCGCTGAATTTTCTTTAATAACTAGTTGCAAACCATCTACCGCATACTTTAAAGCGGTATTCCAGTCTGTTTCTACCCACTCACCCTTGAGTTTCATCATTGGCTTTGTGGCACGGTCATCAGCATAAAGCCCCTGATAACTAAAACGATCACGGTCTGATATCCACACTTCATTTATCGATTCATTTGTACGGGGTACAACACGATTTACTTTTCCATCCAAAGTATGAATAAATAAATTTGAACCGACTGAATCATGTGGCGACACCGCTTCATGCTGGCGCATTTCCCATGCACGTCCTGAAAACCTGGACGGCTTAGCGGTTAGCGCCCCAACTGGACAAACATCAATCACATTGCCAGACATTTCCGAATCAACGCTCTTGGCGATGAAGGTGCCAATGACTGCACGATCGCCTCGATCAGTCATACCCAGTTCGCGCATGCCGGCAATTTCTTCACCAAAACGCACACAACGGGTGCATTGAATACAGCGGGTTAAGTGAGTTTGAATTAGGGGGCCAATATCTTTATCAAAAACAACCCTTTTTATATCCGTATATTGTGAGGTATCGCCACCATAAGCTACAGATAAATCCTGTAACTCACACTCTCCACCCTGATCACATATCGGGCAATCAAGCGGATGGTTAATCAGTAAAAATTCCATTATCGCTTTCTGTGCTTCAACCGCTTTGGCCGATTGGGTATAAACAACCATACCTTCCATAACAGGTGTTGCACAGGCGGGCATGGGTTTAGGTGCTTTTTCAACATCCACTAAACACATACGACAGTTTGCAGCGATGGATAATTTTTCGTGATAACAAAAGCGTGGAATATGAATACCCGCTTTATCCGTTGCTTTTATCAGCGTCGAGCCCTTAGGAGCAGTGAGCTCTATATCATTAACGGTAAATGTGACTAAATCATCTGACATTGCCTGCTCCACTGTCTACCCCATTAGCAACCATGGAACATTTATGTTCGATGTAATATTCAAATTCTTCACGGTAATGCTTAACGAAACTTCTTACCGGCATCGCCGCCGCATCGCCTAACGCACAAATTGTCCGACCTTCTATTTTTGCCGCCACATCATCTAATCTATCTAAATCTTCTGGCTCGCCTTTGCCTTCGACAATTCGCGTTAGCATGCGATACAACCAACCCGTGCCTTCCCGGCAAGGTGTACATTGACCACAGGATTCTGAATAATAAAAACGCGACAAACGTTGTAACACTTTTACCATATCAGTCGTTTCATCCATTACGATAAGTGCCCCTGAGCCTAGCATCGAACCGGCTTTGGTAATCGAATCATAGTCCATATTTGCTTGCATCATAATTTCAGCGGGTACAACTGGAACAGACGAGCCACCGGGAATGACCGCTTTTAATTTACGACCTTCTTTAACACCACCGGCAAGTTCTAATAATTCTTTAAATGGCATACCCATATTTACTTCGAAATTACCAGGCCTGTTAACATGTCCGGAAACAGAAAAACATTTTGTACCGCCGGAGTTTTCAACACCGAAGGCTTTAAACCATTCAGCACCTTCTCGCACGATGCTCGGTACAGAGGCTAATGATTCAGTATTATTAATTGTTGTAGGTTTGCCATATAACCCCACATTGGCAGGAAATGGGGGCTTGAATCTTGGCTGGCCTTTTTTACCTTCTAACGATTCCAGTAATGCGGTTTCTTCACCACAAATATAAGCACCTGCACCCAGTGTTGGATATAAATCAAAATCAACACCGCTGCCATTTATATTTTTACCCAGGTGGCCTTTTTCATAAGCCTCTTTTACCGCGCCTGAAAAATGCTCATAGACTTCATCCATAAACTCACCGCGCATATAGTTATAACCCACCGTGGCACCAATGCAGTAACCCGCAATAAGCATGCCCTCAACCAGGGCGTGGGGATTAAAACGTAAAATATCACGGTCTTTACAGGTGCCCGGCTCTGATTCGTCTGAGTTACACACAATATATTTTTGTACCGGTGCATTGCGGGGCATAAAGCTCCACTTCAAACCGGTTGGAAAACCCGCACCACCACGACCACGTAAACCGGAAGCTTTGACAGTTTCAATAACATCTTCTGGAGACAGTTTTTCATCCAGAATTTTTTTCCAGGCCTGATAACCACCCACTTTCAGATAGTTTTCATAGGACCATTGGTCGCTTTCAAATTGTAGCGTTGCGTAGCAAACTTCGTTAGCCATGCCTACTCCAGCGCGTCGATGATCTCATCCACTTTTTCAGGGGTGAGTTCAGTGTAATATTTATGATCAACTTGCATCATTGGGCCTCCGGCACAGGCTGCAAGACATTCTTCTTCAATTTTTAAATAGATGCGACCATCTTCAGTGCTCTCACCCATTTTTATATTCAGTTTTTTCTCAAGGTGATCAACAATCGTATCCGACCCCATTAGCATGCAACACACATTGGTGCAGACCGCAACATTATGTTTCGCAACCGGGTTTAATTCATACATGGAATAGAAGCTGGCAACTTCATAAACTTCTATTTTTGAAAGCTCTAATTTTTCAGCAACCGCATCCATCAATGGCACGGTTAAAAAACCCTTGTTTTGGTGCTGGGCAGCACGCAGTGCTGCTAACAGAGCAGATTTTTTATGCTCAGGCGGGTAACGTGATTCCCACTCAGCAATCTCTTCAAGTGTATGTGACGTTAATATCTGTTCAGTAGTCATTATCTATCTATCTCACCAAATACAATGTCTTGTGTTCCAATAACCGCAACCACATCGGATAACATGTGCCCACGGGTCAGTTCATCTATGGAGGATAAATGCGCAAAACCCGGTGCGCGAATTTTTAATCGATAAGGTTTATTCGCCCCATCAGACATCAGGTAAACACCAAACTCGCCTTTGGGGTGCTCTACAGCACCATAGGCCTCACCTTCTGGTAAACAGTAACCTTCTGTAAATAATTTAAAATGATGGATAAGAGACTCCATATCACCTTTCATTTGTTCACGTCTAGGCGGTGTCACTTTATGATCATCGGCCAGTACTGGGCCAGGATTTTTTCTTAACCAGTCTACACACTGTTTTATAATTCGATTCGACTGCCGCATTTCTTCCATACGCACCAGATAACGATCATAAGAGTCACCATTGGTACCCACAGGAATATCGAAGTCTACTTTATCGTACGCCGCATAGGGTTGTTTTTTACGTAGGTCCCATTCAACACCAGAACCACGCAGCATTGGACCACTAAAGCCTAACTGCATTGCACGCTCAGGGGACACAATTGCAATATCAACCAGGCGTTGTTTCCAGATTCGGTTATCTGTTAATAAGGTTTCATACTCATCAACGTATTTTGGAAAACGGCTGGTAAAATCTTCAATAAAGTCGAGTAAAGACCCACTACGATTTTCATTCAGTCGGTTAACCTCCTTCTGACTATGCCATTTAGATGCTTTGTACTGCGGCATTGAATCAGGCAAATCACGGGCCACACCACCGGGGCGATAATAAGTCGCGTGTAAACGCGCGCCGGACACCGCTTCATAAACATCCATTAAATCTTCGCGTTCACGGAAGGCATACAAAAACATGGTCATTGCGCCCACGTCTAAACCGTGGGCACCAATCCATAACAGGTGATTTAATAAACGGGTGATTTCATCAAACATGGTGCGAATATATTTAGCGCGTTCCGGCACATCTATAGCAAGTAATTTTTCCAGCGCTAAAATATAACCATGCTCATTACACATCATGGAGACGTAGTCGAGGCGATCCATATAACCAATGCTTTGATTATAAGGTTTTGACTCCGCAAGCTTTTCAGTAGCACGGTGCAATAAACCAATATGCGGATCGGCACGTTGAATGACCTCACCATCCATTTCCAGTATCAGGCGTAATACGCCATGAGCTGCCGGATGCTGTGGGCCAAAATTCAATGTATAGTTGCGAATTTCAGGCATATTTATTTTTCGTTTCCAGGTTCATTTTCTGGCAAATTATTATTAATATTTTCACGCTCCCCATCTCGTATTACGCGGGGAACCAGTACGCGAGGCTCAATGCTCACAGGCTCATAAATAACACGTTTTTGTTCCTCGTCATAACGCATCTCAACGTTACCCGACAAGGGAAAATCTTTTCTAAAGGGATGCCCTACAAAACCATAGTCGGTCAGGATACGACGAAGATCTGGATGCCCATCGAAGTGAATACCATACAAATCAAATGCTTCACGTTCAAACCAGTTAACCCCATTCCAGATATCAATAACTGACTTAACTACCGGGTAGGCATCATCTTCAGCAAACACACGAACGCGCAGGCGTTGGTTATTTTTAACTGATAATAAATGACTCACAACCGCAAAGCGTTTACGAGCAGATTCATTTTCAGGCAATTCATCGCCAAAACGTAGTCGGCCATGTTGTGCGCTTTCTACGCCCCGACTAAAGCCATTTCCAGATGCATCGGTTTTCCACTCATCCTGGCCATACGCTGAATAATCAACACCACATAAATCAATTAGAATTTCAAAGGCAAAAGCCTCGTCATCGTGTAATTTTTTACATACCGCCAAATAATCACTTTCTGCCACCTCAATAGTAATTTCACCCTGGGCCAGGATTTTACTTTGCAGTTGGCTACCAAAGGTTTGTGTGAGCTTTTCAGATAATGTTTCAATTGCAGTCATATTCATTAAGCCTGGCGCGCAATGGTAGAAGTGCGTTTAATTTTGCTTTGCAATTGCAGGATGCCATAGATTAGCGCTTCGGCTGTTGGAGGACACCCCGGCACATAAATATCCACCGGTACAATTCGATCACAGCCCCTGACCACTGAATAAGAATAGTGATAATAGCCACCACCGTTAGCACATGAGCCCATGGAAATAACCCAACGAGGCTCGGGCATCTGGTCATATACTTTGCGCAGTGCCGGCGCCATTTTATTAGTTAGTGTACCCGCAACAATCATAACATCTGATTGACGTGGTGAACCACGAAAGATAATACCAAAGCGGTCAAGGTCATATCGTGAAGCACCGGCCTGCATCATTTCAACTGCACAGCAAGCCAGACCGAATGTCACCGGCCACATTGAACCGGTACGTGCCCAGTTAACAACGCTATCAACTGATGTGGTTACAAAACCTTTTTCCAGAATGCCTTCTATTCCCATTCTAGCGCCCCTTTTTTCCACTCATATATAAATCCAATCACTAATATTCCCAGGAAAATTCCCATTGCAACAATGCCAAACAAACCAACATCCTCAAGCACAATGGCCCAGGGGAATAAAAAGGCAATTTCTAAATCAAAAATAATAAACAGGATAGCGACCAGATAGAAACGCACATCAAATTTTAAGCGCGCATCTTCAAATGCCGAGAAACCACATTCGTAGGGAGAATTTTTTACTGCATCGGGCTTACGGGGGGCAAGAATAAATCCACCCAGTGTAATCATAATTACACCAACGAATAAACCGATACTAATGAATATTAAAACGGGTATGTAATTTTCGAGCATTTTATAATTTTCTCACAGTCAATAAAGACGAGGCAAAGCTCTTATTAATTATTTGCAGCACAGACTTTATTAAAATTTTATGCTCATGTCATCACATATTATCTGTATTACACGATAAGTGTGTTTTATTAGTAATTGATATAACGCAATTTCTGGAATTTTTGTTCGCAAATAATATCGCTTATTAGAGTATTATTATTTTTTAATTGTGTTGACCTCAATCAAAGCAGACTTACATATCTACACAGAAAAAACCTGCTTTAAAACTCTAACCCTGAGCTATTCACACGAATACTACCTAAATGCAAAAAGCATTTTTTCCACAAATGAACGCCAATTCACGCAAATAAAAGCAAAATAATTAAGGTGCAGTGCGCCGATGGCGCACAAACAAAACATTTGCGTGCTTTGCGTTCATTTGCGGAAAAATGCTTTTATTTGTGTTTATTGGCGTTCATTGACAAACGATATGCTTTATTTTTTTGATTTTTAATATGGTGCCGACGGCCGGAGTCGAACCGGCACGGGTTTCCCCACCACCCCCTCAAGATGGCGTGTCTACCAATTTCACCACGTCGGCGTATTTTGTACTTTTTTTCTTCATGAGCGTTCGAGCCTCCTGCCCTCTCTGCACTTTACGCATACCCGGCTCGATTTCCTGTCGAGCGTCCGTCGCGCTACAATTGTTTGTAGAGGCTCCTTTAGGTGCACATAATTGCTATTCTAGTAAGCTGGTTATTGCGCACCTAATTGCGCACCTAAAGGGCCACCTACAAAATTTTCACCTGGTTATTACTCGCTTTACAAACAAAATCACGAACTGAAGCGGCTCCTACATTATGAGGCCTTACTGTAGGAGCGATCTTTAGATCGCGATGGGTAGTGTGTTACTCTGTTACAGGAATATCGTTAGCTGGAGCGACTGGCGCCTCTTCAGCCATAGGCACATCACTAGCAGGAACAGGCATTTCAGCAGCAGGCACATCAGATGGCACGGGTACTTCTGCTGCTGGCTGCTCCATTACTGAACCACTATTTACGCTACTTTCAGTTTGCAAATTAGCCGAGAAATAAGCCAATGACAAACTGGTGGCAAAGAAAGCTGCCGCAAGAACAGCAGTAGTGCGGCTTAAAAAGTTTGCTGCACCCCGTGCTCCAAACACGGACCCCGAAGTTCCACCACCGCCACCTAATGAAGCACCGGCATCAGCACCTTTACCACGCTGCAACATCACTAGACCAATAATTGACAATGACAGTAATACATGAATTACAAGAAGAATCGAAATCACTTATTTTTACCCTTAACCCGCCGCCTGGCAGATTGCTAGAAAATCGGCCGGCTTCAGAGACGCACCACCAATCAGACCGCCATCAATGTCAGGTTGACCAATAAGCTCTTTTGCATTTGCCGCGTTCATTGAACCACCATATAAAATTTGCAGGCCTTCAGCCACATCAGCATTAAGCGCTGCAATCTTGCCACGAATAAAAGCATGCACTTCCTGGGCCTGTTCTGGAGAAGCTGTTTTCCCCGTACCAATTGCCCATACAGGCTCATATGCAATAACACTGTCAGCCAGCGCTTCAACACCTTCTAATGCGATGACCGCATCAATTTGACGTGAGCACACATCATTTGTTACACCGGACTCACGCTCTTCAAGGGTCTCACCAATACAAAAAATAGGCTTTAATCCATTACGACGTGCTGCGGCAAAACGTTTTGCAACTAGCTCATCGCTTTCACCATATAGGGCGCGACGCTCTGAGTGACCAATAATTGCGTATTCGCAACCAATTTCTTTAAGCATTTCACCTGAAACTTCACCGGTGAAGGCGCCTTTATCTTCATCACAAATATTCTGTGAACCAACTTTAATGGCGGAGCCATCTACAGCTCCCGATACGCGAGGAATGAAAACAGCTGGTGGACAAACCACAACTTCTGCTTTATTGACTGAACCCATGCCTTCTTTGATACCCGCAATAAGCTCTTTTACAGATTCACAGGAACCATTCATTTTCCAGTTGCCGGCTACCATTGGCTGACGCATACCTAACTCCGATATTGGTGTTTTTTTATGAGGGGCGTATTCTAACGGGAGCTAAGGTTAGTTACAAGGTAAAAAGTCGTAAGTCAAAAACATAAAAATCAAAAGCAAACCTTTCCGAGGATGGCCCGCTTTTGACTTACGACTTATGACTTACGTAGGATTAGCATGCGCCACCGAAGCCGATACCGCATCGGCAATTTGCTGTGCATAGACCGTCACTGTCTTTTCATCTTCGCCTTCAACCATCACCCTGATTAAAGGCTCAGTGCCCGATGCACGCAATAACACCCGCCCCTTACCATTGAGCTGCTTCTCAACATCATCTACTGCCTGCTGCACCTTTGGCTCACTTATTGGGTTCGTTTTAATCGGCAGAGGCACATTAATTAAAATTTGCGGCATCATGGTCATCTCCGCAAGCGCCTCTACCAGGGTAGCCCCCGTTTCCGCCAGATAGGCCATTACCTGTAACGCAGATACAATTCCATCTCCGGTTGTTGTTCGATCCAGACAAATGATATGCCCCGAATTTTCCCCCCCCAATGACCAGCCCCGATCTCGCAGACACTCCATAACATATCGGTCACCGACCTTGGTGCGCTCAAACTCCAGGCCTAATTTTTTAATTGCCAGCTCAAGCCCCAGATTACTCATAAGTGTTCCCGCAACCCCACCCTGTGCCTCACCTGCAGCGAGCCGTGCCTTGGTAATTATATATAAGACCTCATCGCCATCTATGATCTGCCCCTTACTGTCCACTAGCATCAGTCGATCGCCATCACCATCAAATGCAATACCAATATCGGCACGGCTCTGTAATACTGCGGCAGCTAAGGTGGTTGGGTGTGTTGAACCGCAGTTTTCATTGATATTTATACCATTGGGTTTATCAGCAATGGTTATAACTTCTGCACCGAGCTCGGCAAATACATTAGGCGCTATGTGATAGGTTGCTCCATTGGCACAATCAAGCACTATTTTAAGACCTAGAAAAGAAGTACCCATGGGAATAGTCGCTTTACACGCTTCAATATAGCGCCCCTGTGCGTCATCAATTCGCTCAGCCTTGCCCAGGGATGCAGAATCTACCGTTTCCATTTCTGTTTCAAACATGGCTTCAATTTCATTTTCAATATCATCTGGCAGCTTGGTGCCCTCTGCAGAGAAAAATTTAAGCCCATTGTCGTAATATGGGTTATGTGATGCTGAAATGACGATACCCGCTGATGCGCGTAATGTTCTTGTTAGATAGGCAATACCCGGGGTTGGCATTGGACCCAAAATTCTTGAATCCACACCCGCGGCTGACAAACCCGCTTCAAGTGAAGCTTCAAACATATAACCTGAGATGCGCGTATCTTTACCAATAACCACCAGGTTATTGCCATGCCCCGCTAGCACTTTACCCACAGCCCAACCCAGTTTCATTACTGCCTGGGGAGTCATCTGGCCTTTGCCGACTCTGCCGCGAATTCCGTCTGTACCAAAATATTTTTTTGCCATTTATAATTCCACAAAATTATTATCTATGTTTCGAGTAGCCTGTCATTTTTTAATATCATTACACAGCGTTCATCGCATCACAAACCTTAAGCGCATCCACCGTAGCTTTAACATCATGCACTCGAAAAATATTCGCACCCCTGATTCTGGCAAGTACAGCTGCCGCTAAACTCGCAGACAATCGATTTTCAGGCGCGTCATCGTCCAGTATTTTACCCAGCATACTCTTACGGGATAAACCGACTAACAAGGGTAAATCAAATATTTGAAATTCATCCAGCCTTTTCAACAGCATTAAATTATGCGCCAGTGTTTTTCCAAATCCAAAACCCGGGTCGAGTATTATATTTCCCCGTTTAATACCCGCATCACAACACGACTTTATACGCTGTTCAAAAAATAATTTAATATCATCAACCACATCATTATAAACCGGATTTGCCTGCATAGTACGGGGCTCACCCTGCATGTGCATCACACACACAGGTATATTTAAATCAGCACACACTTGCAAGGCCCCTTCTGCACGTAAACCATTAACATCATTCACAAGATCTGCACCCGCATTAACTGCGGCGATCATCACCTCAGGTTTACTAGTATCGATTGAAATACATACATCTGTTTCCTGTCGAATAGCTGCAATCACCTCAACTACTCGTTTTATTTCATCATTTACTGAAACTTCTTTTGCTCCAGGTCGTGTTGACTCCCCCCCCACATCAATGATGACTGCACCCTGCTGACACATAAGAAGAGCCTGTTGCAAAGCAGGTTTAACAGAATTAAATTTACCTCCATCAAAAAAAGAGTCGGGTGTAGTATTGAGCACACCCATAATTAAGGGGTTTGCGGATGCCAATAAAGGAAAAAAGTGATTCATAATTTTTTTAGATGAGGATTTTTTAGTCCAAGCTATAGATTATTTTTTATATCGCCAATTATCATCGGCTGAAGCTAATGCTTACAAAGTTTAAATTAAATACTACACAAAAAACCCCTGTCTACAAGCAGGGGTTTTTTGTGTCTGAATAACAATGAATTAATTAGTGGAGACTTGCTGGACCACCAATCGAGCCATCACCCTTATCTTCTTTCTTAGACTCTTTTTTTGACGATGGCTCAGGGGTGGTGGACGAACCCTCATCACCATCATCATTACCCCAGTCTTTAGGCGGACTGACCTCTTTACGATCCATCAATTGATCAATTTGATCCGTATCAATGGTTTCATATTTCATTAACGCATCTGACATAGCATGTAATATATCCAGATTATCATTCAGCAACTTCTCAGCACATTGATAATTACGATCAATAACATCACGAATCTCTTCATCAATTACACGAGCAGTATCATCCGCAACATTTTTATGCTGGGTAACAGAACGCCCCAGGAACACTTCACCTTCATCTTCGGAATATGCCAGGGGGCCTAATTTCTCAGACAAGCCCCATTTAGTAACCATATTACGCGCAATATCCGTTGCGCGCTCTATATCATTCGACGCACCGGTAGTGACATTGTCATGCCCAAATATAATCTCTTCCGCAAGACGACCACCAAACAGACTGGCAACCTGACTTTCCAGACGGCGCTTACTATAACTATAACGATCTTCTTCAGGCAGGAACATAGTGACACCCAAAGCACGACCTCGAGGAATTATGCTCACCTTATAAACCGGGTCATGATCAGGCACCAGACGACCAACGATAGCATGCCCCGCTTCATGATAAGCGGTAAGCTTCTTCTCATCTTCGGACATAACCATGGATTTTCGCTCAGCACCCATCATGATTTTATCTTTAGCCCGCTCAAAGTGCTCCATATAGACTTCAGGGGCATTTTCCCGTGCGGCAAATAATGCCGCCTCGTTCACCAAATTCGCCAGATCAGCACCGGAAAAACCGGGGGTCCCCCTGGCAATCAGGGATGCCCTGACATTTTCAGCTGCGGGCACTTTACGCATATGAACTTTAAGAATCTGTTCACGCCCACGCACATCCGGTAATGGCACAACTACCTGACGATCAAATCGGCCAGGGCGCAACAGTGCCGGGTCTAATACATCGGGGCGATTAGTTGCAGCAATAACAATAACCCCTTCACTGCCTTCAAAACCATCCATTTCAACTAAAAGCTGGTTCAAGGTTTGCTCACGTTCATCGTGACCACCACCAACACCCGCTCCACGGTGACGACCCACCGCATCAATTTCATCGATAAAGATAATGCAGGGCGCATGTTTCTTACCCTGTTCAAACATATCACGCACACGAGACGCACCCACACCGACAAACATTTCTACAAAGTCAGAACCGGAAATAGTAAAGAAAGGCACCTTAGCTTCACCGGCAATGGCTTTTGCCAGTAAAGTTTTACCCGTACCTGGGGACCCCACCATTAAAACACCCCGTGGAATCTGGCCACCCAGTTTCTGGAATTTACCCGGATCACGCAAGAACTCAACCAGCTCACCAACTTCTTCCTTGGCTTCTTCAACACCCGCTACATCTGCAAATGTGGTTTTGATTTCTTCTTCACCCAGCATGCGGGCCTTGCTCTTACCAAAAGACATCGCACCACGGCCACCGCCACCGCCCTGCATCTGGCGCATAAAGAAGATCCAGATTCCAATTAACAACAGGAACGGGAACCATGAAATAAAGATATTCATCAACAATGAAGGCTGCTCAGGCTCTTTAGCTACAATGCGTACATTATTATCAAGCAAATCACCAATCATTGAACGATTGTCTGTTTCAGGGCTATAAGTGCTAAACGACTTAAGATCACGGGTTTTACCCGTGATTTTTCGACCCGCAATATCAACTTCAGCCACATTGCCATTTTTAACTTCAGCAATAAAGTCAGAATAGGAAAATTCCGCATCACTACTGCTACGTTGAGAGAAATTACTGAATACAGAAAGTAAAATAAGGGCAATCACACCCCAGAGAATCAGATTTTTGACCAGGTCGTTCAAGACAACACCTCGGTTAGATTAAACATTAGTATAAAAGTACACCACAGACAGGGTAAAAGCCAGCAGTCAACTGATTTTTCCAGACTTAAGCTTTAAACCCTGTGGCAAGCCCATAAACTTCTTTGCTACGAGCACGCGAGGCCTTAGGTTTTCGTATTACAACACGGCCAAAGTGCAGCCGCATCTGCTTAACATAGTTATCAAAGCCTTCGCCCTGGAAAAGTTTGACCAACAAACCCCCACCGGGTTTCAACACCTGCTGAGATAGATCCAGCGCCAGCTCTGCCATATACATGGCCCGTGGTATATCTACAGCCTGCTGTCCACTCATATTGGGGGCCATATCACAAATTACAAGGTCTGGCTTATCAGAACCCAGAATATTTAGCAGCTCATCAAAAACGTCTGCTTCGAGAAAGTCACCGGTAATGATTTCTACGCCTTCCATAGGTTCCATGGGCAGTATATCCAGAGCAATAATACGCCCCTTACCTTTAAGTTTACGCACAACGTACTCACACCAGCTTCCTGGGGCCGCACCTAAATCTATAACCACACAACCGGGCTTAAGCAGGTAATCTTTTTCATCAATTTCTTTAAGCTTATAAACCGCACGGGAGCGATAGCCATCTTTCTGGGATTGCTTTACGAACTCATCTTCAAAATGCTCTCTTAACCAGTTACCACTTGATTTGCTTCTAGCCACTTTTTTCTATTTTCCAGTTTAGATATTAAAACGCAGGTTAAATGATACAATACCCGATTAAATTTTACTGAGACTTTCTATGCCCCTTTCAAGACCCCAGATCAAACACCTTGTATCTCTAGCTCACAATCTTAAGCCCGTCATTATGGTTGGACAAAACGGTATCACTGAAAACATTCTTAAAGAACTGGAGATTGCACTGGACTTTCATGAACTGGTAAAAATTAAAATAGCCGGGGAAGACAAAGAAAGCCGCGTTTCCATTATTGAGCAATTAACTAAGGCATCATCCGCTGAAACAGTACAGAAAATTGGTAAAACATTGAGCTTATACCGTCGAAATAATAAAAAGCCTAAAATAGAACTGCCTAAAAAATAGCCGTAAGTCGAGAATCTAAATATTCCATCAGATCTGTCAATATAGGCGGTAACTTTTCAAATAACCCTTAAAAAGCTTAATAAATACTTTGCTCTTGACTTACGACTTACGACTTTTTTATAACCAGACTAAGCCTGACTGGCTCTTTCTTTAGCCTTAGAAATAAATTCAAGAAAAAACACAGCGAAAATAGCCACAAACAAACCTGCTACAAGCGACATCATTACCATCAATTTTTTACCTGTTCCTACAGGTTTTAGCGACTGCATGGGTTCTGTTAAAGTCTGTGTATCCCTTAGCCCTTTTAGCTTATATGATATAGCCTCAATTTTCTGTTTCTGAACCAATATACTGTTTTCATGATCCAGCTGCATTTTAACTAAATTCAACTTCAAACCAGACTGAGTTACAGATGCCTCCTGTAGCTCATGACTATTCTCAATATCCAGTTTTTCAAGCTTGCTATTCACATCCAGTACTAACTTTTGATAGTACTCCTGCGACCTTGCATTAGCTTTAATCTGATTATCAAATTTTTCACGTAAACTTTGTTGCTTATAATTCATTCGCTCTTCAATCCCAGCAAGTTGATCTCGATTACTTTGAATTTGATCATCAAGCAGCAGAACTGTCATCACTTCAGGCCCTGTACCCACACTTTTTGCTGTTAAATTACGGTTTTCCTGCACGTTTTTTATCGTATTTGATAATTCTGTTGCACGTTTTTCTAATAAACGATCTACATCACTTAATCTTGCTCGCTCAGATGAAAGTCGCTTATGCTCATCAGAGAGCGAAGCCAGTTTATTTTTATATTCCTTTTTCAGAGTGACTAACTCCTGCTTAACGACACGAGCTATTCGCTGGTCTTTTAAACCCTCTATTTTGAGATTAGCCTGCACCAGCTCAATTTCCAAGGGCTTTTGCTTCATCTTTAAAGTGACTGGATCTTCAAGTTCAGACAAAAGTATCTTTTCATTCTGCAATAAAAGCTCATATTTATTCCTTGCAATATCCATCTGCGGCTGGTGATCTTTTTGAATATAGCCAATAACATACCGAATAATATCCAGATACATACCCGAGTCTTTCTCTTCTCCCCTGGCCTCAAGTATAATCAAATCACTTTTACTGGCCATTTTAGCTGTGATCACAGGTGCAGATTTTAATTCAGGATTATTATTAAGAAACTCAGACTGTGCAAGGGGAATATAACTTCGTGTTAGTTTAGCCAGTACATTACCAGGGGACTCAATAAACTTGGGCTCTTTATTATCCTCTGCTACCATTACACCAACCTGTAAAACAGCACTAAATTCGTGCAATACAGGTTTTACGGCCGCAAAAGTAATACCGGCAACCACAAAAGCTAATACAATTGCTAAAAGCAAATTTCTTCTTTTAACTAAAACAAACCACAAGTCAAATAAATTAATTTCGTCATCATAGTCGGAATCCCCCCCAACTAACTGTACAACCTGTTGCATGTTTTCGTTCTGCCCGAGAACATGTATTTTTTGAACGTCTTCTTTCGTTTTCATCTTTTATACCGGTCATACATTATCAATAACTTAAATTTTCTTTATTTACAGCCCATACTACGCCAAATCCATCCTTGTAATTGTAATTTCATGAAAAATTGTCTATTTATTCACAATATAAATAGATTTATAAACTGGGTTTCACAGACTTAAGTTACTATAATACCTCTCTCAGGCCCCAACAAATCGACCTTTAAATATATAACAGCACCGACATGACAACCTGTTTACACTAAACTGTATCTTGACATGATTGGGTAATAATACAAATAAAGAAGTAGATTTGCTTAATTATGAAATGGTCGTAAATATTACGCCAGGCCTACCGACCCGGGCGGCATACCTTTTGTCACTTTTATTTTTTATTCAGCCGCGCCGAAAAGATAAGCTTTTTATTTCTATAAAACTTTTATTGCTCAGGTATCATTTAAATATAATGAACCTCAACAATCTCCAGCCCACGAATCCCGCCGGGTGTTTTAACCTCAGCAACATCACCTTCAACTTTACCAATCAGTGCCCGCGCTATTGGTGAATTGACAGATATCATATTGGCTTTAATATCCGCTTCATCTTCACCAACAATTTGATAAGTAATTTCTTCACCGGTTTCTTCATCAGCCAAATCTACCGTGGCGCCAAAAATCACTTTACCATTCGCATTTTGCTTAGTGACATCAATAATCGTCGCAACACCTAATTTACCATCAATTTCTTTTATACGACCCTCACAAAAACTTTGCTGTTCCCGTGCCGCATGGTATTCAGCATTTTCTTTTAAGTCCCCGTGTTCACGAGCCACCGCAATTGCTTCAATAATTCTTGGGCGCTCTACCGTTTTTAAATGCTTTAACTCTTCCATTAGCATTTTTGAGCCACGAACCGTCATCGGTACTTTATTCACTTCGTAATCTCCTTAATGAGAATTTCAAATGAAACATTTTTGTCATGCCGGCATGTTTTTAAGCCGCGCCCCAATAATTTTATGCGCTGTAAAGCCACTAGGTTTCCGCCAGAAGCATGCGGAAATGACGAAGTCTGTCAGTTATTTTTAAGAGCTACTTTCTAGAAAATAGTTCTCTATGTAAATCCTGCAATCGGTTTACTTCATTTTCAGATTGTGATTTCAGTGCCATGCAGGTTGCTTTTGCACCGGCAATCGTTGTTGTATAACTGACTTTATGCTGTAAAGCCGCCGCTCTTATCGTGTATGAATCAGATATAGCCTGCTTACCTTCAGTCGTATTTATAATTAAAGAAATTTCATCATTTTTAATCATATCCACAATGTGTGGACGACCTTCGTACACTTTATTTACCAGGGTACAATCAATTCCGTGTTCCCGGAGTACTGCAGCGGTTCCACGGGTTGAAACCACATCGAAATTCAACTCATTTAACATGCGCCCAACTTCCACTGCGGCTTGATGATCACGCTCACGCACACTTACAAATACGTGACCAGATGTGGGTAAATCCACACCGGCGCCCAATTGCGCCTTAGCAAATGCCTCGCCAAAACTTCTACCAACCCCCATAACTTCACCGGTTGATTTCATTTCCGGACCAAGCAAAGGATCAACCCCAGGGAATTTAACAAAGGGGAATACCGACTCTTTTACAGAGTAATAATCTGGCACAACTTCTTCAGTTATGCCCTGCTCTTTCAGTGAAACACCAGCCATGCAACGCGCGGCGACTTTGGCTAATGGCACGCCAATGGCTTTTGAAACAAATGGCACGGTACGTGAGGCACGGGGATTAACTTCCAGCATAAAAATTTCACCACCCTGCCCAGTAATCTGGATGGCAAACTGGATATTCATTAACCCAACCACCTGCATTTCAAGGGCAATTTCTTTAGTCTGCTCGCGCAGTTTATCCTGAATTTCTTTTGATAAACTGTAGGGCGGCAATGAACAGGCTGAGTCACCGGAGTGAACACCTGCCTGCTCAATATGCTCCATAATGCTACCTATTAAAACATCTTTGCCATCACAAATAGCATCAACATCCACTTCAATTGCATCATCCAGGAATCGATCTAATAAAACCGGAGCATCATTAGAAACACTAACCGCAGTTTTCATATAATGCGCTAAATCCGTTTCATTATGTACAATTTCCATTGCGCGCCCCCCTAAAACATAAGATGGGCGAACCACAATTGGGTAACCAATTTCTTCTGCCTGACCCACTGCTTCTTGCGCAGAACGCGCCAGACGATTAGGCGGCTGTTTCTGCCCCAGCTTTTGAATTAATTGCTGGAACCTTTCACGGTCTTCTGCCAGATCAATTCGATCTGGCGATGTTCCAATAATTGGCACGCCCGCCGCTTCCAGGTCACGGGCCAGCTTCAATGGGGTTTGCCCACCATACTGAACAATCACACCTTTGGGCTTTTCAAGATCCAAAACTTCCAGCACATCTTCCAGTGTCAACGGCTCAAAATACAAACGATCAGATGTATCAAAATCCGTTGAAACGGTTTCAGGATTACAATTGATCATAATGGTTTCATAACCATCTTCACGCATGGCAAGTGCTGCATGCACACAACAGTAATCAAATTCAATACCCTGACCAATTCGATTTGGCCCGCCACCTAATACGACAATTTTTTCTTTATCACTGGTTCGTGCCTCACACTCTTCTTCGTATGTGGAGTACATGTAAGCGGTTGATGTAGAAAATTCTGCAGCACAGGTATCTACCCGTTTGTAAACCGGACGTATGTCTAAAGATTGACGATGTGCACGAACTGTTTGCTCAGTCACCCCCATCAACACAGCCATGCGACGGTCAGCAAAACCTTTACGTTTCAGCTGAAACATTTCATCTTTATCAATATCAGTTAACTTACGTGTACGCAGATTTTCTTCAATATTAATAATGTCCTGAACCTGTACCAGGAACCAGGGATCAATGTGCGTTAATTCCTGTATAAGCTTGTAATCCATACCATGGCGGAAAGCTTCAGCCAGATACCAGATACGATCGGCACCGGGCTGTTGTAATTCCTGGCGCAGTGTTGTTTCTGTTTCTTCTTCAGACATGTCTTCAGGTAAAATTTCACTGAAGCCATCTACTCCAATTTCCAGTCCTCGCAGCGCCTTTTGCAAAGATTCTTGCAAGGTACGCCCAATCGCCATCACTTCACCCACAGATTTCATTTGTGTGGTCAAACGATTTTCAGCCTGGGAGAATTTTTCAAAGGTAAAACGCGGAATTTTTGTAACCACGTAATCAATTGAAGGCTCAAATGAAGCGGGTGTTGCACCACCGGTAATATCATTACTTAATTCATCCAGAGTATAACCCACCGCTAATTTTGCAGCCACTTTTGCAATTGGGAAACCGGTTGCTTTTGAAGCCAGTGCAGATGAACGGGAAACACGAGGATTCATTTCAATAATAGTCATACGACCATCAGCAGGATTCACTGAAAACTGCACGTTTGAACCACCGGTTTCAACACCAATTTTACGCAAAACTTTCAACGAAGCATCACGCATAATCTGAAATTCTTTATCTGTTAAAGTCTGCGCTGGCGCCACCGTGATTGAATCACCAGTGTGTATCCCCATGGGATCAAAATTTTCAATAGAACAGATAATGATGCAGTTATCATTTTTGTCTCGCACCACCTCCATTTCATATTCTTTCCAGCCCAGAATTGATTCTTCAACCAACAATTCATTGGTGGGTGATAAATCTAAACCACGCTTACAGATTTCTTCAAATTCTTCTTTATTGTAAGCAATGCCACCACCGGAACCACCCATGGTAAATGATGGACGAATAATAGTTGGAAAACCCACCATTGCCTGTACCTGATAAGCTTCTTCCATGCTATGTGCAACCGCAGCACGTGGCATATCCAGGCCAATTTCTTCCATCGCGACTTTAAATTTCTCGCGATCTTCCGCCATGTCGATGGCTTCTTTTTGCGCACCAATCATTTCAACATTGAATTTTTCCAGCACACCTTCACGATCTAAATCGAGAGCACAGTTCAATGCGGTTTGTCCACCCATGGTAGGTAACAAAGCATCGGGATTTTCTTTTTCAATAATCCGCGCGACGGTTTTCCAGTGAATGGGTTCAATGTAAGTTGCATCCGCCATACCCGGGTCGGTCATAATAGTTGCCGGGTTTGAGTTCACCAGAATAACGCGAAAGCCTTCTTCACGAAGTGCTTTACAGGCTTGCGCACCTGAATAGTCAAACTCACAGGCCTGACCGATAACGATGGGGCCTGCGCCTATGATTAAAATACTTTTTATGTCGGAGCGTTTAGGCATTGCTGGTTCCTTTAAAAGTCAAAAGAAAAAGACAACGCGAATGAACGCAAATAGCCGCTAATGAACGCAACATTAAATAACCTCAGTTTCGTTGTATTGGTGAACAATACGTTGTACACCCATTTTAGGTGTACCAAAGTTTAATAACAATGCAACTGGAATGCCTGTTGCCTTTAAATAATTTATAACTTGTGCTTTATGAGCTCTACTTATTTCAGCCACCACTTTCAACTCAATAATAAGTTTATTTTCTATTACTATATCTGTTACAAAGTTACCGACAATTTCACCTTTATAAATAACTTTAAGTGCTTTTTGTTGACGGAAATTAATTCCCTGTTTTTCAAGCTCAACACATAGAGCATTTTCATAAACAGATTCTAAAAAACCAGTACCCAACCTGCGACTAACCTCAATAGCACAATCAATAACCTTCGATGAGATTGACTCTCCCTGCCTCATAAGACCTCCTAAATTAACTGCTTGATATTGCGTTTATTTGCGGCCATTTGCGTTCATTCGCGTTGTCTTTTTCTTCTATGCTTTTAAGCCTTTTCAATCAACTCTATAAAGTGGTCAAACACCGGCGACACATCATGCGGTCCCGGGCTGGCTTCCGGGTGCCCCTGAAAACCAAACGCAGGCTTATCTGTGCGGTGTATTCCCTGTAATGATCCATCAAACAGTGAACGATAAGTTGGTTTTAAGTTATCCGGTAAGGTTTCTTCATTAACTGCAAAGCCATGGTTCTGGCTTGAAATCATCACCGTTTTAGCATCGACATCCTGCACCGGATGGTTTGCTCCATGATGACCAAATTTCATTTTCTCAGTTTGTGCGCCACAGGCTAAAGCCAGCAACTGATGCCCCAGACAGATTCCAAAAACAGGTGTATCGGTTTCTAAAACTTCTTTAATCGCAGCAATTGCATAATCACACGGCTCCGGGTCTCCTGGGCCATTGGAAAGAAACACACCATCCGGAGACATGGCCAGCACATCAGCAGCGGGGGTTTTTGCTGGCACAACGGTAACTTTACAGCCTCGATCAACCAGCATGTTTAAAATATTGCGTTTGATACCAAAGTCATACGCTACTACGTGATGCGGCAAATCTTTGCCTTCAACTTGTGTGTGAGTATTGCTTTCAATTTCCCAGCTACCCTGTGTCCATTCGAATGATTTTTCAGTGGTCACTTCTTTCGCCAGATCCATGCCTTTTAAACCAGCAAATGCTTTCGCTTTATCGATCGCATGGTTTTCATCAACATTTTCACCCGCCACAATGCAGGCATTTTGTGCGCCTTTCTCACGTAAAATCCGGGTTAAACGACGGGTATCAATATCTGCAATAGCAACGACTTTATGTTTTTCAAGATACTCAGACAGAGACATTTCACTACGCCAATTACTTGCTACTAGAGGAAGGTCACGAATAACCAACCCTGCAGCATGCACCTGAGTAGATTCTTCATCACCCAAACAGACACCCGTATTACCAATATGCGGATAAGTTAAGGTGACTATTTGTCTTGAATAAGAAGGATCAGTGAGAATTTCCTGATAACCTGACATGGCGGTATTGAAAACACACTCACCAATAGACTCACCGGAAACACCAATGGCTTGCCCCCAAAACAGGCTACCATCTGCTAACGCTAATAGCGCTTTTTGACTCATTATGCCTCCGCCGAACATACGAAACGGGAGCATCGATGTGATCGATGCTCCCGTTTATGAAAATCGTGTAAAAATCCGGATGAGTATAGCAAGTTTCTTAAATACTCTCTATTACTAATTACTTATTTAGCCTGGTATTTGGGGTAAATTTATTTGCTTTGGCTCCCCAGAGATGAGCTGCTGTTTATTGTGCTTCGCTTTCAGGGGTATTTAGATTGTGGTTGGTAGAGGGGGGGCATAATGACTTTGTAGTACTCTTGATGGCATCACAACAGGGGACAGAGCGCAAAAAGCGGCGGTCTGAACCTCCCCCCGATGGTTATGCACCTGAACAAAAACATTTACTTTATTAACAGGCATAAAAAAAGCCGGAACGGGTCAGTTCCGGCTTTAGTAATAATGGCGTCCCCAAGGGGAGTCGAACCCCTGTTGCCTGGATGAAAACCAGGTGTCCTAGGCCTCTAGACGATGGGGACGCTGTCCCATCTCGATCAGCACTAATAAAAATCGGCTCATCAAAAGAGAGCGCGAATTATAGGGAGCAATTTGCACTCCGTCAACAAGAGATTACAGAAATATTTCGATATTTTAGTGATTGCTAATATTTAAACCTGAATTGAAAAGTTGAACACCCATAAAGTGTGTCTATGGATTCAATTTATTAATTTAAGTTACAAAGTTTCTTGCCATCAAAAACATCCATGGGTTAGGGTGTCCACGCTGTCTTTTAACAGGCAGTTCACATCTGCAGTGGAGCATTATGGTGTGATAAATTAAATATGGAGATTTCCAAATGAAGCATCTTGATTTAACGTTTACCCAGCTTTTGAGTGGTCTGGGCCTTGTTTTAATGTGTATTTTTTCATCAGTAGCACAAACAGCAACGGTTAGTGATTTATTAATAACCGAAATTATGGCAAACCCAACCGCGGTTTCTGACACTCAGGGCGAGTGGTTTGAGTTATTTAACCCAACCAGTAACAGTATTGATTTAAGTGGCATTTTGCTATCAGATGATGGAAGCAATGGCCACATAATCTCTACTGAGAGCAGCTTACTGGTTAACCCCGGCAGCTATTTCGTAATGGCACGCAGTAACGACACCACTTCAAATGGCGGTTTTGTTGCTGATTATGTCTACAATAGTTTTTCCCTGAACAACACCAGTGATCAAATTATTTTTTCTGACGATTCTGGCGAACTACTGCGTCTCAACTATAGCGCCGGTTTTGTACCCGCCGGCAGCAGTATGGAGCTAATGGATACGGTTATGTTGCCATCGAACTACGCTGCAAGCCCAACAACATACGGCTTAGGTGACTTAGGCTCCCCGGGCACAACGGGATCTTTTACTCAACCGCTTGCGGCGGTTCCTTTACCTGGAGCCCTCTGGCTTATGGGTTCGGGTCTGCTTGGACTAATAGGCTTTAGCCGCAGACAACAAAGCTGTTAAGCGGGTATTCCTTTAAACCCTTCCAGCACTCAACCACGGCAGGTGCTGGGAGACTAAAATAAATAGAACAGCCACAAATACCTACCTTGATAAGCATGAATACAGGCGACACTTATGATTTTAACAAAACGTAAACCCATTTCTGTCGGTGAAATGTTAATCGAAGAATTTATGGAGCCTATGAATATAAACCAGCATCACAGCTGATACAGCACTTATGTTAGCTACTGTATTTGGCAACACAGCTGAATTTTGGCTTAACCTTCAAAAGCGTAATGATATCTGGTCTGCCCTGCACTCTAAAAAACGCATGGCCCGCATCAATCAGGCCAGACCCAGACCCATACTCAATCAAAACCAGCCTCTAGCTTAAGAACAACACCCACATAGTAGTTATTATGAGACTAATACCTCACGACTTCTTTTCCTCTTTCGCCCATGAATCCCGAAGCGTAACCGTACGATTAAACACCAGCTCATCAGGTGAACCCGCATCGCGACAAAAATAACCTTCGCGTTCAAACTGAAATCGCTCACCTAATTTTGCATCGACCAATGAGGGCTCAAGCATACAGTTACTTAATACAATTAATGACTCTGGATTAATACGCGCTTTAAAATCCACACCCTCTTTACCGTCATCTGGCGTTGGGTGATTAAATAACCGATCATATAGACGCACTTCAGCTGGCACTGCATGGGCGACTGAAACCCAATGAATTACCCCCTTCACTTTTCGCCCTTGAGGATTTTTACCTAAAGTATCCGGATCATATGAGCAGCGTAATTCAGTAATTTCACCCTGATCATCTTTAATAACCTGTTCACAACGAATCACATAACCGGAACGTAAACGCACTTCTTTATCCAGTACCAATCGTTTAAATTTGTTATTCGCCGACTCACGAAAATCCTCTCTATCTATATACACTTCGCGACTAAATGGAATTGTGCGCTTTCCAAAATCTTCGTTCTGCGGATGATTCGGCACACTTAATTCTTCAACCTGATCTTCAGGGTAATTTGTGATCACCACCTTTAGAGGATTCAAAACCGCTAACCTGCGTACCGCATTGATATTAAGGTCTTCACGAATAGTCGCTTCTAACATACCCATTTCAACTGAGTTTTCGACCTTGCTAATCCCGATTCGAGTACAAAACTCACGAATCGCACCTGGTGTAAATCCACGTCGGCGCAAACCCGCTATGGTTGGTAAACGGGGATCATCCCAACCGCTAACCAGACCTTCATCAACCAGTTGCGTCAGCTTACGCTTACTCATTATCGTGTATTGAAGATTTAAACGTGAAAATTCAATTTGTTGTGGATGACACTCAAGGGAAATATTATCCAGCACCCAATCGTACAGGGGACGATGATCCGCAAACTCAAGGGTACATAAAGAGTGGGTGATGCCCTCAAGTGCATCAGAAATAGGGTGTGTGTAATCATACATAGGATATATTGACCACTCATCACCGGTTTGGTGATGTATCACACCATGTCGAATACGATAAAGCGTTGGATCACGCATATTCATGTTAGGTGAAGCCATATCAATTTTAGCGCGCAAAACCCGCGCACCATCGGCAAACTCACCCTGTTTCATACGCTCAAACAGGTCAAGATTTTCTTCGACCGAGCGTTCACGATAAGGGCTGGGCTTACCCGCCTCCTTGAGCGTACCACGATATTCACGGGTTTCCTCCGCATTTAAATCACACACATAAGCCTTACCGGCCTTAATTAACTCAACCGCATAATCCACAAGTTTGTCGAAATAACTGGATGAATAATACAAACGGTCCTGCCAGTCGAATCCCAGCCACTTAACATCGTCCTGGATCGCATGCACAAAATCCACATCCTCTTTTTCAGGGTTGGTATCATCAAAACGTAAATTACAGGTACCCTTATAATCCTCTGCAATGCCAAAATTCAGCACAATGGATTTAGCATGACCAATATGCAAATAGCCATTAGGTTCAGGTGGAAAGCGGGTAACAACCTTGCCATTATTTTTATTTGCAGCCAGGTCAGCATCGATGATATGGCGAATGAAATTTGCGGGTTTTATGGATTCTTCTGTGCTCATTCAGTTAATTCTGCAGGTAATATAAAAGTGGCGAACATTTTAACAAAAATACCCACCGATAGTAGTTCAGTTTAAGTGTTTTTTAGCATAACCTGACATATAGACTGTGAGAATGAAGTTAACTCAGGTAACATGATTTTTTTCAAAAACGCCATGCAACATGCTCCACGCCCAAATTAAAGCCAGCCACCTACAACACAGCTTCGCCCCTGACACACTCTTATTAGGTAAAACCTTACAACAAGCACAACACGTATATGAGCTTGAGTACTCAGCACATATCAGTGCACGAGTGGAAGATCCGGAACAAGGCCTTTGCCAAACCTTTATATCAATTCAAGCGGATGGCCCCGAGTTAACTATTGACGGTGAATGCAGTTGCGAGCTAGAGATAAACTGCGCACATGTCGTTGCCACCTTATTGCAGCTAATTGAAAATCGTGACCTTTCAAATACTGATAGAGGAACAACCACAACGGATAAACAAGCTCTTAGTGCTCAAACTTCACCCCACCAAAAAAGCTTTAACTGGAAAGCTGAAGAAACAACTAAACAATTACATTACATGCTGAGTCTTGAGGGAGAGCATTTACACCTGTCAATTAAACTATTATCAGATAATACAAGCCAGACTTTTAATATCCCCTTATCATTGAATAATCCGCCTCGATTCATTCAACAAACTGATTTAGAATTATTTAACTTGCTTGGCACAGAATGCCAGCAGCTTAATGAAAAATATCGCTTACCGACCAACAACCCGGCGCTTCTAGATCAATTACTCACCACCGAACGTTGTCATTGGGCTGACACAGGGCAAGCCGTGTTAACCCAACATCAACCATTACCAGGAAACTGGGCCTGGCACCAGGATATCGATGGACGTCAAAAATTATTAATTGAAACAGATGATAAGACACTTCAGACTTTACCCTGCCTCCCCCCACGATACCTTGATAAAAAAAACAAACACATCGGCTTAATTGAAAGCGGGCTGAGTGCAAGCCAGGACCAGCAACTTTTTTCATTACCAGCATATGCTCCTGATAAAATTAAGCAGGCAGCGCAATGCTCTCCCCTGAAGGAAATATTAAGCCTGGAATCTCAGTCACTACTGAAACCCAAACTGGCCAGTAAAAGCGAAACTCGACGGTGCACTGCCATCACACATTTTTCTTTAACCATAGCACAACAGCCTGTAAACAATAAACACAAGTGCTTTTGGGCTTCATCAATGAGCCTTGACGGTAAACTGGAATTCGCCTATCCGGGACGGCGCATAGCCCCCTCAGAACCCAGTGATTTTATTGGCCAGTTTACAAATGGGCTTTTTATTCACTGGCAAAGAGACCAGGCAACAGAAACAGTGGCATTAGCAACTCTGCAACAACAGGAATGGTATACCACTTCAATCACCGAAAATGATAACTGGAAAAACCCGAAACAGAATAATAATGGCTTAAGTTTTGCTCATGCACTTGCCTTCGATTTAAATCTGTTTCGACAACTCGGCTGGCAACTGCAATTACCCGCAAACCTGCCACCGGTTATTCAGGCTGACAAACTAAAATGGCACGCAAAACTCATACCTCAGGCCAGTAACCGTCATATGCTTTTCAGCCTGCACGTAATTTATAATAACCAGTCGGTGAATCTTATACAGGCCTTACATATAAGCCTACAGCAGCAATGGATAGACCTGGCAGAACTGATTAATGAACAGCAGTCATGCCTGGCGAGCATTAAGCAGATGATTATTATTGTAGATAATCAACGCCTCAAACCTCTGCTAAACCAACTACTGGAATTAACAAGCCCCAGGGCACTAAACAAAGATGGTAACTTATACCTTAGCCGGGCTCGCAAACTGGCAATAGAGAAGCTGTGCCAATCTCAAAAAATTTCTCTGCACGTTTCCAGTGAAATTGAACCCCACTTGGTGCAAATACAAAGCTCTGAGCAATCATCTCCTACTAATGCTAAGTTAAATGCCGAGCTACGCCCTTATCAACAACAGGGGGTAGACTGGCTTTATTCTTTATTCAAAAATCAACTAGGTGGCCTGCTTGCCGATGACATGGGCCTGGGTAAAACCTTGCAAGTTTTAGCTTTTTTGTTACGTTGCAAACAACAAAATCAACTCACCAGACCCTGCTTAATTCTTGCCCCCACCAGCCTGCTCAGCAACTGGAAAGTCGAAGCAGAAAAATTCACACCCGATTTAACATTGCTGGTTTTACACGGCCCTAACCGACACCAGCATTTTTCTCGCCTCGTAGATTTTGATATTGTTATCACCAGCTATCCTTTGCTGGTACGTGATGCGGAACAACTGCTAATCACCGAATGGCAAGTACTCATACTCGATGAAGCCCAGGCCATTAAAACTCCCACCTCAAAAGTTTCCAGGGCAGTACGTGAATTTAATACAGATTCAAATTTCTGCCTCTCCGGTACACCTCTGGAAAATCATCTGGGTGAATTGTGGTCATTATTTGATTTCACCCTGCCAGGCTTGCTCGGTAGTCAGGCACAATTTAATGACTGGTTTCGTGACCCCATTGAAAAACATGACAATGAGCATCAGTACACATTATTAATTGAGCGCCTTCAGGCCTTTATGCTACGCCGCAATAAACGTGATGTGCTGCCACAGTTACCAAATAAAACCCATCAGTCCTGCCTGATCGAAATGACCGAAGAGCAGCAGCATATTTATACCGGCATTGAGCTACAGATGAAGCAGAACCTGCAACAACAAATTCGTAGTCGGGGATTACAGGGCAGTCGCATGCATATTCTCGAAGCCTTAACCCGCTTACGCCAGATCTGTTGTGACCCAAGACTATTACACGACAGCACTGCGATTAATGAAAAAAACTCTGCCAAATTAAGTACACTAATGGAAATGCTCGAAGAGATGCTGCCACAGGGACGTAAAGTTTTGTTATTTTCCCAGTTCACCAGCATGCTCAAACTTATTCAGCAGGCACTGGAAAAGCGCAATATAGACTACGCCTTACTCAGCGGACAAACACGCAATCGTGACCAGCAAATTCAGCGTTTTCAACAAGGCAAGGTTGACTTGTTTTTAATTAGTTTGAAAGCCGGTGGTAGTGGACTTAACCTTACCCAGGCCGACACAGTGATACACTATGACCCCTGGTGGAACCCGGCGGCTGAGAACCAGGCCACCGACAGAGCACACCGCATCGGCCAACATAAATCGGTTATGGTGTATAAATTAATTGCGGAAAATAGTATTGAGCAAAAAATTCTCCAGCTACAACAACGCAAACAGGCATTGGCTGATACCTTACTGAATAGCTCATCACCCGATGAAGCCTTCGACACGACTGATTTAAATAATTTATTGCAATTGCTCGATTTTAACAATGAATAAAACAATATGAACAAACTAATTACACAGGCCGTTGATAATATTATTACCGAGCTTGGCAGCTACAACCCGATTGAACTACTATTGCGCCAGGGCCGCTTGCGTTACAGTGACTATGAGTTATGGCGCAGTGGTGAACAGGAATTTATTTGTGAAGCCTTAATGGGCAGCGCCAAACGCATTAACACATTACTCGACACAGCCAAGGATTACGCCCTGCAACTTAACCTCATTGCAGAAACATTTGAAGCACATGGCTGGCAAGGCAGTAAACTCAACCAGCTACTTAAGTTTTGCCCAGATGGAACCGGCATTCGCACTGAATTATTAAACACACAATATGTGCGTTCAGACAGCCAACCACAACTGGATTTGTTTTTCGATAATCAGGGCGTACAACTGGCGAACGATCTTAAGCTGGCATTAAGTGATCGTAATGCGACTTTAGCAGAAGAGAAACTTAACCAGCTGGAACACGCGGATCCTAACCACAGCTTATGCGGACAAGGTGCACAATTACTGGGTGCATTACAACCTCTTCAACAACAACCAGAATTAACAAAACCTGAAGAAGAGCTGGAATACTTGCAACAAACACTGGTGCCCGTCGCAAAGGACGCCTTAACGGATAAAGCCCGGGATTTTATCGCCCCCTTCTGGCGGCGACTAGCCGATAATTTAAATCCTGAAGATTACCAACCAGAAAAACCACAACTTCACCCGGCCTGGTGCTTTGAACAAATACTCGATTGGCCACGGGTGAGAGATAACATCCTGAAAATAAACAACTGGCAACAATATCCTCCGTTATTCGCTTCTCTCAGTCATGCTTATTACAATAATGATCAGCGCATAGATAGCATTCAAATACTCTGTGATTATTGCTGGATACACACACAGGCCGATATTTTTATGCCCGATGATTTTGCCAGCACCCGGGCCTGGAACCGGTTTGTTGATGAGGAACTGGATGAAATTTGGGGCCAACAACACTTCCCTGCCTGGTTAATATTACAGGAGCCCGGCCTGAACAAAAACATAATAGCGAATGAAGCCGCACCGGATGCCTTTCGACTATTACAGGCACTACTCAAAAAGAATGAGGGTGATGACCAGGTGGAGTTTCGTAAAAAATTACAACAGGCGCATGCTGGGATTTTTGCGCATTTTTTACGACAAATTTAGCCGCAAAAACAAAATTCCCCTCGGCCCCCCTTTTTCTAAGGGGGAGGATATATATACATCCTTTTTCTAGGGGGGGAAACATATGTCCTTTTTCGAAAGATGAGTAAAAGTAAGGCTTTTTATGGGTTGCATGATTCTCTATAAACTATGGGAGAAGCTAAGTTTTCCCTTTAGGCCAACAGATGGTAAAGCCTCCCCCTTAGAAAAAGGGGGACCGAGGGGGATTTGACAACTAACCCAAAACAACGATATAAAAACACCTCACTCTAAAAAAGAAATCACGCGATGGAAAGCTACAAAAAATCACTAAAACTGCTTTCGCGCAATCTCAGAAACCAGCAAACCGATGCTGAAAATAAACTCTGGCAACAACTTCGTCGAAAACAAATCTTAAACGCTCAATTCAATCGTCAAAAACCGATATTAAATTTCATAGTTGATTTCTACTGCGCAAAAGCAAAGTTGATAATTGAAATAGATGGTGGCCAGCATTTTGAAAAACACTACCAGCTCAAGGATGAAGTTCGAGACAAAACACTGAGCGACCTGGGTTTGCGCGTTTTACGATTTGATAACAAACAGGTATTAGTGGAAATGGATGCTGTTTTGCAAGCTATATATGAGGTTATGCTGGAAAGGATCAAAAGCTGAATCCCCCTCGGTCCCCCTTTTTCTAAGGGGGAGGATACATATACTTTCTTTTTCTATGGGTTGCAAGATTCTCTATGAGTATGGGAGAAGCTTAAATTTTTCCCTTTAAACAAACAGAAGGTAAAGCCTCCCCCTTAGAAAAAGGGGGACCGAGGGGGATTTAAATCAACCACCCCAATCATCAAATTTTTTCTCCCACTCCCAAGCATGTCGCAAAATAACATCAAGCCCAGCAAACACCGGTTTCCACCCCAACTCCTGTTTCAATAAAGAAGAATCAGCCACCAGCCGAGCGGGGTCTCCATCACGTCGCTCCCCCATTAAAACGCTAAAATCACTACCAGTAACCTCTTTTGCTACATCAATCAACTCTTTAATAGAGTATCCCTGGCCATTACCCATGTTATAGGCTTTAGTTTCACCTCCTCCGACCAGGTGCTCCAAACCTAACAAATGCGCACTACACAAATCATTTATGTGAATATAATCACGCACACAGGTACCGTCATCCGTATCGTAATCAGTCCCAAAAATAGTGATATTGTCACGCCGCCCGGAAGCCGCCTGTAACACTAAGGGAATTAAATGGGTTTCAGGTACATGTCGCTCACCCAGCTCACCTTCTGGGTCAGCACCTGCCGCATTAAAATAACGCAAACTGACCGATTTCAAACCATAAGCAGTGTCAAAATCACTTAAAATTTGTTCCACCATTAATTTACTATGACCATAGGGATTAATTGGTTTCTGGGGGTGGGCTTCATCAATAGGGGTGTAATCTGGTTCACCAAAAGTAGCCGCTGTAGATGAGAAAATAAAACGCTTAACCCCATGCTCAATCATCGCATCCAGTAATACCTGAGTATTTGTAACATTGTTACGGTAATACATAGATGGTTTTTCTACTGATTCTCCTACTTGTATATAGGATGCAAAATGCATCACCCCATCAAAGGCATTTTTTGAAAACAGTTTATCTAACAAATCCGCATCAGCAATATCACCTTCTACAAATTCACCGTATTTAACCGCATTTCGGTAACCATTTGAGAGATTATCCAGGGTTACCACATCATGCCCGGCTTTACTGAGCATTTTCACCATGTGCGAGCCAATATAACCTGCACCACCTACAACCAGTACTTTCATTTTATTTCCCTGATTTATTCATTAGAACTTTGTCATTTTCACTTTAGCTGAGTATCATACCGGCTAAACCCAATAGTGCAAAACAGGCCAAGCAAAATGTATGACGAACCTTATGATCATGATATAAATTCTGAAAGTTTTAATCAAATGCATACCGTTATGTCAGTTGCATTGCGCTTTATACTTGAAGAAAAACCACTGGATGATTTTCTTGAATGGGCCCGGCAATCTATACCCATACTCGCACCCTTAATGTTTGAAGAAATCCCTATAGAAGAACATTCAAAAATGGCATTCTGGATGGGCGTTAACCTGTGGAACTCTGCCCCTAAACCTGGCAACCATTTTAAACCTGAGCCAATAGAAAAACCCAATCGCAATAAACCCTGTCCCTGTGGCTCAGGGAAAAAATACAAACAATGTTGCTCACACCTACCTCTGCTCGAGTCGCTCTCCATAGACACCTTCTGGTTGTTGATGCCAGAAATAACAACCAAAACCCAAATAAATAAACTAATCAAAACTAACCAGTTACCTGTTCATGCCATATCCATTATGGCTGGCTATTACGACCAGAAAATGGATCATGCACAAATTATAAAAATGCTCGACCCCTTGTTTGCTAACAATGCCCCAAAAATAAACCATAAACAAAGTGGCCTACTGGATATATTGTGTGACAATTATAATTCACACTACAAATCTGAAAAAAAGAAAAAAGACCTACTCGAGCGAATGTGTCAGCACAAGGACCGCACCATTCGCGCTGAGGCCTGGCAACGTGTTTCCACCTGGAAGCTGGACACGGGTGATTTTTCTGAGGCAATGCATGCACTTTCAAAAGCCATGCAGGCAGAGCCCGACAACCCCAGCCATTCATTGCTCGAACTCACGCTACTGGTATCTGACAATCAGATTGAGCAGGCAAAACAACGGGCTGGCTTTTGGCGACGCAAGCTAAAACATTATGAATTCGAATTACCTGAACTCATCAACACCTTAGAAAGAGCACAATCTGACCCGGCTGGTGCACTACAAATAAGTTTAAGCCATGTTGATAATGACCCGCGCCTGTTGCAATTGCTGGAATGGATTGATGAAAATGCAAATTTACCCATCGTTGAATACAGTGTAGAAAAAATTAACGAAGATGATACTGAAGAAGAACCAGGCCTTGAATCCGACCCAATGCACAATGCGGCAACCCTCCAGCCACCTACAAACATTATTGATTTAGAGCATAAGTGGTACGCGGTAAAACCCATAGGCAAACCCTTTTCAAGCCAGCTGGAGCCCATGGATGGAGATGATATCTGGGAAAATAGCTTCGATACTGAGTGGCTTAGCTTTCTTCAAAAAAACCCCCAGGCTATTAACAGCCTGGACATACTGGATGACCTGGTCACCCTGATTTATATCCACCCCAACAGCGATAATGTATGGGGACCACTGGGCAAAATTCAGCCTTTATTAGATCGCAACTCAAATATTATTCAATGCCTGAATAATTCAAAGAAACAAAATCAGCCCCTATTAACTTTACCCTGGCTAGTACAGGAGAACCGCCCGGCCCTGCGTCTACTGGTACACAATATCAATATGGCAATTAATCAGGACAGGCCTCAATATTCTATTAAACAAGTTAAGCTCTATTTACAACTAAACCCCGGGGATAACCACGGCTACCGAAGCCTGTTAATTAACCACTACCTTCAGGAAAACCAGAACGAAATTGCCATAGAATTAGCTACTAAATACCCTGAAGATATGCTGGCAGAAACCCGTTATGGCAAAGTGCTGGCTCACTATCGTTTAGGTGATTTAGCATCTGCAGAAAAAATACTGCAAAGCACTTTAATTGACTTACCACTGGTGGCTAAGTACCTGGTAAAAACCCGGGTTGCCCAACCTGAGCTGAGTGACTTTGGCATAAGCTACGGCGGTGAAGACCAGGCCTGGTTTTACCGGGATGAAATGCGTGAGACGTGGAAGCAGACTGAGGGGTGTCTTGCTTGGTTGAAGAAGCAACTAGATAAATAATATTTTATATAGGGAGGTTTTTTATAGTTGAAATTAAGGGCTCCCTATACCTGGCTTATCATTCAGAGCGTAGTCGAAGAGTTTGTTGTAGTGAATAAGCACTAAGCCAATGCGGGGATGATGAGGTGTACACGTTCGGTAAATTATGCAGCATGCCTTCACCTAATAAAATACAGGGCTAAAATAATATTATGATTACCTAATTATTAATTATAATGAAAAACTACAATGAGCAGTAAAATTGAACAGGATTGGAAAAACGCAAGCTGGGCAGGAAGCCGCCGGGCAATGATCAGACAGTCGTTAAAATTAACTGTACGCGAACGCCTGCAGGCACTTGAAGAACTTTGTAAAACGGCTAATAAATTAGCTTCAATAAAAACCAGAAATAACCAACAAAAAATCTAGTTACTGATCTTTCCAGGTTTAAACTTACGATTTACAGCCAATAAGACTTTAATTTTTTACCCAGTTCTCAAAATCCAGCCCGGGGATTCGCTCAAACTCTTTCGGTAAACGAACCGCCTGATTTTTACCATTTTTAAATAATGACGCGTACGCACGCTAACCTCCTAACATTTGACATAGGCATAGTATATGCCTTTAACTGTTTCTATGAGAATCAAACTAAACCGTGTAATTCCAAAGCTACCTCTTCATTAAACACCGTCATAAATACAGCTAAGTAAAAGCTAATAAACTCAGCGAACAAGGTCAAAACACCATAGACGAGACCGTGGTGAGATAAAGCAAACCCTAAAACACGCTCAATTATTGACATATACGAAGTTCTACTTCATATTATCCGAATGTGGATTAAACGTGATATCACCGATCTAATTATAAAACTCAGCACAGAGCGCCCTTCTCTACTACTGACGGGCGCAAGACAAACTGGTAAATCAAGCTTGCTGAATCGTCTATTTTCTGAATATCCTTATATAAGCCTTGATGAGCCACTCGCTGCAAGGCAGGCAAGTGAGAGTGGTGGATTTTTTCTAGATTCCCACGGAACTCCGCTCGTCATCGATGAAATTCAGTATGCCCCAGAACTTTTCAGGCACATTAAAATACACATTGATCAAAACAGACAACTAACCGGACAATACATAATGACCGGTTCGCAAAAGTTCTCCTTAATGAAGGGAGTATCTGAAAGCCTGGCGGGCAGGGTATCCATTCTTAACTTGCACAGCCTGTCAACTCGGGAACTCGCCAATCACTTTAAAGCTGAACTAAATACCAGGCAAACTCTAGAATGGATAGTCAAAGGCGGTTATCCAGAAATCTATGAACACAGCCTGGATCACAACCGTTTTTTCGCAGACTACATTAGCACCTATATTGAAAGAGATGTGCGCCAATTACTAAATATTCGACATATTCGTGAGTTCGACCAGTTTATGCGCCTACTGGCCATACGCTCAGGACAAATCTTTTCCATGAGTCGTATTGCAACAGAAACTGGCGTTAGCACCCACACCATAAAAAGCTGGATCAACGTTTTGGAGGCATCAAACATAATCTATCTGTTAAAGCCCTATTACCAAAATTTCGGCAAAAGAATTATCAAATCACCGAAACTCTATTTTCTTGATACTGGCTTATTGTGTTATCTCACCAATATCCAAACTACAGAAAGTTTAAGTAATAATCCTCTACTGGGCGCATTTTTTGAAACCTATGCATTTGGACAATTATTACGTAGCTTGCACAATCAGGGAAAAACCGATGAAATTTATTATTTTCGAGATAAAGACGGACGTGAAGTTGATTTCATTATTCCTGAGGGAAACAGGCTTAACTTATACGAATGTAAGTGGAGTGATGAAAGTGGTGAAATACCATCAAATATAAAAAAGCTAAGCAATATTTTTGGTCAGGAAAATATCAAACAAATTACAACCCTTACCACTATCTCAAAAAAAGTGCGTATTAGTGAACAGTTTAATGTTAGTAATGTTGTTGAGCTTTAGTGTGCTTTGAGCAGTACAGAATATTTACTAATCCGCAAGCCGCCGGGCAATGATCAGACAGTCATTAAAATTAACCGTACGTGAACGCCTTCAGGCACTTGAAGAGCTTTGTAAAACGGCTAATAAACTAGCTTCAATAAAAACGAGAATTTATCAACAAAAACCCGACAGCTGATTTAAACTTATGACTTATGACTTATGACTTATGACTTATGACTTCTTTCTCTTTAGACTTAACAACAGAAATACTAGACATAAACACGAGAATACACATTATATAGGTAAGTACGAAGGGTTTTCGAGCTAGCCAACCTTCTGTTAAGCCAAATACAGCGAAAGCTATGATTGTAGCCATGCCAGATAATGCATAAAAGTTAAGCCATGGGTCGTGTTCTTTTTTCCAAAACGAATAGAATATTTTATATGGGATTATTTGTACGAATATTAGCAAACCAAGCAGACCGACTAAACCTGACGTGGCGATGGCATCAAAATAAATATTATGTGCATGAGAATAGTCTTTAGTTAAAAATGATTTTCCATCTATAATTTTCTGTGATATTTCTATACTAAAATCTCCAATTCCTGTACCAAGTAAAGGTTGAGTTTTCCAGATGAAAATACTAATACGCCACATTTCAAACCTCTGACTCATAGAACTCATATTTGAAGAGCCATTTATTTGTGCCTTATATTCTGAAATGGTACTTAGCACTCTATTCTTTACTTTATCAATACTATACGCACTCAGAACCAAGAATACCCCTACAAAGACTATCGAGAGTATACTTTTAACTCCCAACTTACTTCGTTCAATCCATGTAAACCATATAAATGTGATAGGAATTAAAATCCAGCCACCTATAGATCCAGACATTATAGATACTGAGAGCGCCATACCTATCACTAGAAGCCCAATTAAGAAATGTTGCCATTTTTTTGCCATAGTTAAAAGGGCACAAGCAACTATTAAAGCGACGAGCATAGCAACATCGCCTAAAATAATAGCGCTATACGCACCCCTTGCTCTTGGAAAATTTAAAATAAACCCTTGATATAATGATTGTGACAACATCACAATAGGAGCAACCATTAATCCTAAAAGAAAAATTTTTCCCGTTTCAAGCTTATATTTTTTAAGCAATAAATAAATAGGAATTATTAATGGAAACATTATATATCTCCCCTCTTTTTTTATTCCAGAGGAAATATACTGTGTATTAATTAAGGAAAAACTAATAAGTACAAAAAAAATCAGAAACCCAATTAAGATTTTTTTTTCCCAATTTTCCAGTGATCGCCACATAGGCCAGCCTAATACCAGCCCTGTAATAAGTAGAAGTGCAAATAGCGTTGAGCCACCATGTTCGACTGTTGCAATGAAAACAGGAAATAGGAATATTAAAAATAATATTACGGTATTTTTATTAAGATTCATACAGGAAATCAGATTAATCAAAAAAACATCTTTGCTTTTCATCTAGAAAATAGCTTTACAGTAGCATATTCGCAAAGCATAAATATGATTTTTTATGGAATTTTATTATATTAAGAAACCTTCTTACTACTAATATTTACAACATTAAGCTTGGTACCATCAAGCTCCTGCTGTTTATATAACATATCTTCAATCGCACACTGGGGCTTATAACCCTTAATAACTTCTAACAATAAATTTCGTATTTTTTCCTGATCCGATTCACTCAGGGCTAACTCAAAAGCATCCAGCGTATGTTGTATTTTTTTCCATTGCAAAACTTCTTCTTCAGCTCGCATGATTAAACTGTGTTTAGTCGGTGTAACATTATCACCAATCAATAATTCCTCATACAGTTTTTCACCTGGACGTAAACCAGTAAACTTAATTTCTATATCCCCTCCAGGATGCTCATCTGTTTTAATTTCCAGACCACTTAAACGAATCAATGTTTGCGCCAATTCAAATATTTTTACAGGTTCCCCCATATCCAACACAAAAACATCACCCCCCTGGCCCATAGCTCCTGCCTGAATGACCAACTGAGCAGCTTCAGGAATGGTCATGAAATAACGAATTATTTTTGGATCTGTTACGGTTACTGGCCCACCCGTAGCAATTTGTTCCCTGAACAAGGGCACTACTGAACCAGATGAACCTAATACATTACCAAATCGTACCATACAAAAACGGGTAGTATTAGGGTGCTCAACCGTTAACCCCTGTAAAATCAATTCTGCAAACCGTTTGGTTGCCCCCATGGTATTGGTGGGTCTAACCGCCTTATCAGTAGATATTAAAACGAACGCTTCTACACCCGCATTAATAGCTGCATGCGCTGCTCTTAAGGTACCAAATATATTATTTTGAATGGCTTCTGCAGGATTACTCTCAACCAGAGGAACATGTTTATAAGCTGCTGCATGATAAATGGTGTGTACACTATAAACATCACACACCTTTTCCAGCCGTTTTTGATTACAGACATTTCCAAGAATTGGCACAAGTTCAATTCCTGTATCACTGATTATGCTTTTCCTTAACAGTGTTTTTAAATCTTTTTCAATGGCATACAAGCCATATTCACTATGATCAAATAAAATCAGTCGCTCAGGTGCTAACTGAATAATTTGCCGACACAATTCAGAACCAATAGACCCACCTGCACCAGTGACTAATACCGTTTTATCTTTAATATTTGCCTGAAGTAAGTCGGGATTAGGATTAACCGTATCACGCCCCAGTAAATCTTCTATACCCACTTCCCGTATATCTTCAATTTTAACCTTGCCCTGGGCTAAATCATCAATACTCGGCAAGGTATGTACATGCACAGGATAGGGCTCAAGGCTAATCACGACTTTATTACGCCTGGCTCGACTTGCAGAGGGAATGGCCAGCATCACATCCGTTACATTGTATTTTTCAATCAAACTTCCCAAGTGCGTAAATGTATACACACGATAACCATTAACACGGTGATTGCTCAAGGCAACATCATCATCAATAAAAGCAACTGGATTATATTCAGAACCAAATGACAAAGCTGTTGCCAGTTGGACACCCGCAGCACCCGCACCATAAATCACGATATTTTTTTTCTTTAAAGAGGCACTTTTCGAGCCCGTCAAAACCCGAACCGGATTAACACCTGAGAGCCACCACCTGGCAACCATCCTGCTACCACCAATTAATAACAACGAAACAAACCAGTTAATAATGATGACCGAACGAGGCAGCACTCCCTCTACACCGCTCAAAAATGCCACTACTCCCCATAAGATGGCATACAGGGTAACTGCCTGCATTACGGCCCATAGCGCATGAAAGCCAATATAACGGATAATGGCATTATAGAGACCGGAACGAATAAATATAGGAATGGAAATTAGCGGGGCAAGCAGGAATAAGTAAGGAATTTCCTGAACAGGTGTATAGAATTCACCAAGCCGAAGGGAAAATGATAACCATAAAGCGGCTGGAATCAACATTAGATCCCCTAGCAACATTACCAGTTTTTTTCTATTTCTAGACTTGCCAAGAAATCTACTTAAGTTACCCATGCATTTACCGATTAGATACCTATTTATATTGAACCTGATACTTCAAATTAATTTGGGAAAATAGAAATTGCCTATTCAATAGCAATAACAAGCTAACTATAGTAAAAAATTTTCATCTAATACAGGCACAGCCTGAAAAAGCGTTGAATATTAACATTTTTTGTTAATTTGTTCTCATATTCATACGCATCTACATTAACCTAGCTATCCTTAACACTTAGGTCCAACTCACCTGTATGATAATACTTAACCAAAAGTATTAATGGGCCATAAGCAAATACCAAAGCTACAACACCCTCAAGTAAATTAAAAACAACAGCAATAGCCCAGGGTGTCAGCCAGATTAAATTAATTAGCAAAACGCCAAAAGTGACCTGCAAGTGACCGCCATGCTTTCTACTTGCCGATTGATAGGCATGACTACAGTGCGCTTCGTAAACTTTCTCACCCCTTAGCAACCGTTTAATAAGAGTATAGGTTGAATCGACAATAAATACGCCTAATAAAATGAGTAATACCCAAAAAAATTGAGGAATGACACGACTACTATAAAGTACAAGGGCACCCAACATCAATCCCAGAAAACCACTGCCCACATCACCCATAAAAATTTTAGCTGGGGGAAAATTCCACATCAGGAAGCCGGCAACAGCAGCGGCCACCAGTATATGAATAAAAGCTAGCTCGGGAAGATCCAATACAAACAAAAACAATAAACCCGCCACCATGGTTGAAGATAAGGCCTCAACACCCGCAATTCCATCAATACCATCCATAAAATTATTAAGATTTAGCAACCAGACCAGAGCAATAGATGCCAATAAATGCCCAGCCCAACCCAAATCATATGTGACGCCAAACAAAAGTACCGGTGGCTGCCCATCAAACCAGAACAAAAGCCAAAATGCCGCTATAAAATGTGATAGTAATCGCCACCGAGCTGGAATGTGACCATGATCATCCATAAAACCTATTATAGCAACCCACAAACCTGCCCCAGCTAAGCCTACCAGATAGCTATATTCTAATAGCGATTTATCCCACAAGATGATTAATCCAATTAAAAAGGTAATCACGATGGCGAGGCCTCCACCATGAGGTGTGGGTATAGAATGTGAACTACGCTCATTGGGTATATCCATTAAGCTGTTTACCACTGCATAACGGCGTAACAAACCCGTTAGCATCCAGGAGACACAGCTAATAAATACAAACACCCAAATTAAATTCATAAATAACCTTATCAGAATGATTTATAAAAAAGAGACAAACCAGGTCATAATTTTATCAAAGTCTGAGGTATTATAGGACAACACTTAACACGATTAGTCAATCAGCATTATCTTTCTGTAAAAATACTTTTGCTGTTTGTTTTAGTGCTACATCAACACTGACAGGTGGTGACCAGTTTAGCAACTCGCGTGTTTTTGTAATATCTACCTGTAAAGAGCCAAGTAACCTTTGAGCTACTTTTCGCTTGCCTAATAAACTAGCAACAACATTAATTAACCCCGAAGGGATAGAAATTAATCTCGCGGGTTTTTCTAGTGCATTACCGAGTCGTTGAAGCAAGTTAGTTGTAGAAAGGTCTTCACCATCACTAACAAGAAAGACTTGATTCGCTGCTGCGGGATGATCTATACAAACAATAATCAAATCTATCAGATTATCTATGGAAACTAAGCTACGTTTATTATTTATAGCACCTAATGGAAGTGGAAACCCTCTACTCAACCAACGCATCATACTCAGAAAGTTAGCTTTTACATCAGGGCCGTAAACTAATACCGGTCTAATTATGACTACTTCCATTCCTGATTTGGCAGAAATTTCCATCAATGCCTTTTCAGTTTCGGCCTTAGAAATACCATAAGGGTCAATTGGTGAAGGGGAATCATCAGCGGTAAATGGTTTTCCTATTCCTGTTGCCTCACCATTAACCTTTATAGAACTTAAAAAGATAAAACGTTTAACGCCCGCTGAAACTGCTTGTTTTGCAAGATTTAAAGTGCCCTCCACATTTACATTACGAAATTCCACAAGGGGATCAGCGACGTTATCATTCATCACATGTACACGTGCTGCAGTGTGAATGACTATTGAAACCCCATTAAGAGCCGCAAGCCAATCAGCTTCTGAAGTTAATCCCTCTATAATTACCTGTTTAGCCAATTTTGGTAAGGTACTTGAGCGCTTCCGTACAGCAGCGATTAAATCAAAATTCTTGTCTAGCAGTTTTTGTGAAAGTGCTTGCCCAACAAAACCTGTAGAACCCGTAAGTAAAACTCGCGTCAAGAAACACCTTTTGGCCGTTTAATTAATTCTAAAATTTTAAAAGGAACTTTTAGCAATAAAAAAATTGAATTCGTATAAACCCCGTTTTCTCTACATCCTTTAACTATTTCATTATTCAGCAAAAAGCTACTTTTTATACCTGAAGTACTAACCCCCCCTGCCCGCATTCTAACAAGCACTTTATTAATTCGAGTACTTGATAATTTATGTACCATCAATATGCGAATAAAAAATTCATAATCAGATGATATCCTATATTGTAACGAATATTGCCCAACTTTGTCATAGGCTGATTTCTTTATAAATGTAGCAGGGTGAGGCGGCATCCAACCAAACCTGAGCTTCCAGGGTCTAAATTTTTTAGAACTATAATATCTGGTTATTTTCCGCGTATTTAAGGGGTCGACAAAAACAACATCTCCAAAAATCAAATGGGCTTCTGGTTTAGAATTAAAGCAACTAACCACGTCTGAGATGACTTTAGTATCATCAAAAAAATCATCAGAATTCAAAATACCAACAATATCACCAGTCGCCAGCTTTATGCCCTTATTCATTGCGTCATAAATACCATGGTCAGGCTCTGAGATAATTTTTGATATTTTATCTTTATATTCAGAAATAGTTTGCATGGTTTTATCAGTTGATTGACCATCTATTATGATATGTTCAATATCAGGATAATCCTGTGATAAAACTGACTCGATGGTGTCTTTAATAGTTTCCTCACTATTATAACAAACCGTGATAATGCTTATTTTCATTAGAAAAATTTCATTTCAAAACTGAAAATAAATAAATTGATTAATAGGTCTAAGAAATACAATAACCATTGAGAACATTACTGAAAAAACAATCGACTCAAAAAACACAATGAGTCCACCTCGATAAAAAATAGGAGCCAGCTTATTCTTAATATAATATGTAGCACCAATAGCAATTAAAATAATTGCAGTAATTAAATAAACATTTTCCCTCATACCTAAATGGGTATAGGAGAAGGGGTCGATAACTTTTCCCCACATGGCAAAGGTTAAATCTAAAGACTCGGCTCGAAATGGAATCCATGACATCATCATTATTGGTAACGTTAATGTTATACCACATATAACTTTAATATTTCTATTTAAACTTCTTACCAATGGGGCCAGCAACCTATATAAAAGAATTACTACCGCATGGTATATCCCCCAAAGAACAAACGTCCAATTTGCGCCATGCCACAACCCCATAATTGCCCATGTTGCAAATAGTGCCTTATTCTTTGAGGTATTAAGTGTTGCATTAGCTAATCCACCGACTGAACGATCATGAACTTTAATCCCAGCCAGGGGAAGATACAGATAATCTCTAATCCAACTAGACAAAGATATGTGCCAACGTCTCCAAAAATCTTTAGCAGATGTGGCCAAATAAGGGAAATTAAAATTCTCTGGAAAACAAATCCCCATCAAACGAGCGCTACCCAAAGCAATATGAGAATAGGCACTAAAATCAAAATAAATTTGAAACCCAAATAAAAAAGCAAGTGTCCAAACATCCAATGCACTCATTGATTCTATTGGAATCGCAAACCCTATATCCACCAATGGCGCAATATTGTCAGCCAGAACTACTTTGAGAAACAATCCATAAATAATTCTACGTAGCCCTAACGCAATATCAGACCACATGAAAGGGGGGCGTTTGGCAAACTGATGAATTACCTCAACTGCCCTCAACACAGGACCCGCCACCAATTGTGGAAAGAATGTTACGTAGCAGGCATAAAGCATGAAATCTCTTTCTGGTTTAATTAAACCTCGATAAACATCAACGGTATAACTAATGGTCTGAAAGGTATAAAAACTAATACCTAGAGGTAAAATAATTTTAAGGAACAAAGGATCAATATCTGCACCAAGAATATTAGACAGTGCTATAGTATTCTCAGCAAAAAATATTAAATATTTAAAGTAAAACAACAATCCAAGATTAACGAAAAGACTAATCAGTAATAACTTTTTCTTTCTATTTTCTGAGCTATTCGGCATACGAAGTGCGACTACATAGTCAACAACAACAGAGACTAACATCACAGGCAAAAACTCAACTCGCCAAAACCCATAAAAAGCTAGACTTGCCGAAAATATAAGTAATAAGCGCGGTCGATACGGCAACACCCAGTAAAGTGTGACTACAACAAAGAGCAATGAAATGTAAGTAAGAGAGTTAAAAATCACTACTATTTATTTCCATCCAACAACATCAAAAGTTCTTTATTAAGAGTATCAGACAATAATTTATGACCACCGGCTTGAAAATGCATGAAATCTAATTCTTGACCGTCACTAACCGAAGTTGAAGCTTTTGAACCCCAAAAATCGGCAGGTATCAAGTCTTCAACATTTACAAATCTAGCTTTGAACTTATCCGCAATAGTTTTGATATCATTCTTAAAATTCATATATTGTTCTAAGTCATACGGTACTTTGACATCATTACGAAGTGGCACAATATATAGTAGTACTTTGATTCCTTGTATATTTGCCGATTTTAAAGTCGCCTGTAATGCCTGTTTATTCAAAACATAACGCCCGGGTATCATCTTGCGTATTGAGGAAGGATTAATGCCAAACAACCAGTTCCTGAAAACATACAAAGAATAGAAAATTTCGCCCCTGAGAGAAGGGCGGTCAGCCCATATTTTCCAGGCGGATTCGAGTCGCGTATTAAAAAATTTTTCAGATCGTTCTTGAACAGTATCGTCTAATGCGGCCATATCGTTTCCAGCCATATCGTGTTCTCCCTGGTTGGCCAGCAAACTATCCCCAATTTCTGTCTTCTCCAGCCTTTCGACAACGACGGTCTCTTTAAGTGCATTTTTTATAGTCGATCTAATACCTGTTTCACGCATATCATCAAAAACCACAGGTAACACTAATATTGAAATAGGTAGCTGACTACTCAAATACTCAAATAACACATAATGCTCCTGCAAGTTTGCGTTACCCTGAGAAAAAGTCATAATATATTTTTTATTGTTTCTCAAGCTTCGATGCAGTATTGGTGCAGCTGTTTCATCCCCTGACTTCATCTGGTTAATTGAGTGTACTTGTGAGTTTCCTAACCAAAGCACGACATCATCATTAGATGTATTTTTATATCCATCTATACACTTTTGTGAATCATCATAATCATGACAGTGTATAGGGTTACCATCAACATGAGCATAATATGAAGAAGTCTCATCACCTAATGCCAAATCTTCAAATTTTTTAGTATTTTCTAGTTTTTTAGTTAATTCTCCAAGGGCAAATACCCCTAGTAAAACCCCTATTAGCATTGGCAAGATTAAACTGAATGCTGACCTCATATCATTTATAGTTTTATTCTGATTTAACATCATCATAAACGACCTAACGATTTATACGTTGAACAATATAATTTCCCAATACAAGCACATCCATCTTAGTTCGAAGAAAAGTATTCAGTGCCTCTTCAGGGCGACAAACTACTGGCTCATTTTCATTAAAGGATGTATTTAAAATAATGGGTACACCAGTTATATCGTTAAATGAAGAAATTAGCCTATGATATTTTGGATTGGTATTTTCAAACACTGTTTGTAAACGACCAGATCCATCCACATGAGTTACAGCGGGTATTTCTTTTCTTTTTTCTTCCTTAATTTGAAAGACCTGCATCATAAATGGTACGTCGTCTTCCTCTTCAAACCATTCATTCACTTTTTCTCTTAAAATTGATGGTGCAAAAGGACGAAACGATTCACGACGTTTAATTTTGATATTAAGAATATCTTTCATATCTGCGCGTCGAGGATCTCCTAAAATGGAACGATTTCCCAATGCACGTGGCCCCCATTCCATCCGTCCCTGAAACCAGCCAATTATCTGCCCTTCAGAAATTGCCAGTGCTGTTTTCTTAAAAAGCTCATTATAGTCCATAACAAGCTCAATACTACAGCCTTCATTTTCAATTTCCTGGGCTTTTTCTTCCAACAATTTTTTATGATAATCATTTGTAAAAGAATGACCAAAATATGCATGATCCATATGAAAGCGTTGCTGAGTATCACCAAATTTATTTGCAACGACATAAGCAGCTCCAATGGCACCTCCAGCATCACCTGCAGCAGATTGAATATAAACTTTCTTAAATGGTGATCGCCTATATACTTTACCATTGGCAACAGAGTTCATAGCGCAACCACCCGCCAATGTTAATTGGTCAAGTCCATATTTTTTATGTGCAGCTTCCAGAAGATTAAAAAATGCCTCTTCATACATTGCCTGTGTTGAATGCGCCAAATCATAGTGAACCGTTTCTAAATTATCATCTTTACCACGTACAGGTATTTTAAATAAATTTTCGAGTACATCGCATTTAAACAATTCACCAACAACTGGAGAGCCACCCGACCACTCATACTCGACCTTCTCATTGTGGTGTCTGAAATATTTCAAATTTAATTCAAATGTACCATCTGAATGATTCAGAACAATGTCACGCATCTGCTCTAAAAATTTCGGTTTACCATAAGGCGCTAATCCCATCACTTTATATTCATCACCATAATGGGGAAAGCCAATAAACTGGGTCATAGCCTGGTAGAATATTCCAAGTGAATGAGGAAAAAAGACACGATGATCTACATTCATATCTGTACCATGACACACCCCCCAAGCAGCGCTTGAAAAATCACCAAAACCATCAACAGACACAGCAACCGAATTTTCAAATGGTGATACCATATGAGCCGAAGCCAAATGTGAAAGATGATGCTCAATGTGGTGAATTTCAGCCTTAATAGACTCACCAGGAAATGCTTTAACCAACTCGTCTTCGATACTAACACGTTGTTTTTTATTTTTAATTCGATCAAGAACCATTTTAAAGTCAGGTCGATTTTTCACCGCAAACCCAACTTTCTTCATGAAATTAGCTTTTGGATCTGTATTAATCGCTACATGATCAAGATCACTAAGTGTAATACCTGCTTCAGATAAGCAATAACGAATAGACTCTACAGGAAAGCCAGCCCAGTGCTTAATACGATTACATCGCTCTTCTTCAACAGCGGCGATTAACTTTCCTTCCCTCACCAAACAGGCAGATGAGTCACCATGGTAAGCGTTGATTCCAAGAACTATCATCCTCTCACTCCCTTAAAACCAATTATGTACATTTATTACCCCCTATAGAATTATCGTTAGCATCTTTAACATACTCCATAACATCCGAAACAAAAGCATCCCATGTAAATTTACGTGCTTGAGTACGAGACAGCTCACTTAAATCAATAAGATGTTTTGTATCAGCGAGAAGCTTTTCAATTTTATTAACCATGGAAGACACGTCAAGCGCATCAAAATACTCAGCTGCCTCACCACAAAACTCAGGCATTGGCGGAAGACTACTCGCCGCTACAGGTGCACCTGCCATCATTGCTTCAAGCAAAATATTAGGACTATTTTCAATTAGCGATGGAAAAACAAATAATTTTGTATTTTGATATAGCTCTTTTAGACTCTCGCTGCTCTCACCAGGAACCATTATCACCCCGTCAGAAAGCCCAAGTTGTTTAATCAACATTTGTGTTTGTTCGTAGCAGGATTTATTCTGCGGCTTACCCACCAGTACCAGCTGGTAAGCAGATCGAAGACCAGGTGGCAATCTAGCATACGCCTCTACAAGCCGAATATAGTTTTTATAACGATGAAAATGTGATACATAAAGTAAATAAGGTCGTACGATTCCCAAGCGAGATAGTAAATCAGTAGAAGGTGCTGGCTGACTCCAAAATGAATCTACACCATTGGGAGTAACGACAATTTTTTCTCTAGTTATTCCCTGGTCTACAAGCACATCACGGCAAGTCTCAGAGAGAGCAAGAACAGTCGTTGCACGACGTACTGAAGATAAAATAGTTTGTCGCAAAGCAGCCATTTTAAATTTAACAAGTATAGATTCGTGTCTCCATGCCTCTAATGAAAAAGGGGCTAAGTTAGACACACCAACAACAGTTGGCACTCTTATATTTTTTAAATGAGGCAAGTAATGAGAAAATGTCAGATATACATCTGCTTCATGCCTATGAATCATTTCTGGCATAACAAAGTTTTCCCAAAACATTCTACGTAAAGCCCTAAACCTTCCATTACCAATAGTTATATCGATTATCTTTATACTATCAGAGGATTTATACTCGATTAACGTGGATTTATTTTTAATCACGATGAGCTGAGCATTGTTGGAGGAATTGTCAAAACGGTCAAGAAAAGCTCTAGCGCGAGATAATTGCCCACCAGCAGTTGCTGCTAAGAGATTTAAAAATATCTTCATTTTATAAAAAAAAATCAATTAACATTATAATAACTCGTATAGCCCATTTAAATAACACCAGTAATATTATGAGAAACTCGAATGGTAAAATGTTTTTGTGAAATTAACCATTTTAAAATCAAGATTTGATGCCTCTAACCACCAAGAGGTTTGCCTGAAATACTTCCACCTCTTTTAATCCGGCATTTTCCATCCAGCTTCTAATTGTAGTGGCACTTTGAGGGTTATCATATTGTGGAGCAAGCATATCAAACGTATCCATAAGCGCCCATTCTTCTAGCTGGTTCATTTTAAGAGGGTACACTCCAGTATAGTCGGCAACTGGAACTATCCGCTTTATAAATTTACCTACAATTGGTATAGCCCCTAAGAATTGACTAGTTTTCAATAATGAAGGAGTTATTGTCTTTAGTAGACGAAATAAAGTTTGTTGCTTTAACCGCTTTGTAATAGGTCGGATTAAATATTTTGAATGACACATAGTTCTAAATCGTTTCCAGTAGAAATCAGTACAGAGCTTTCCTCCACCAGGTGATACTACTGGAGGCAATGCAGAAAAAGATTTAAATACATTAGGTGTATGCTGCAAAACTCCTAGTGAATACACGAAAGGGAAAAATTCTTTGGGGAACGGTAATGCATAAATATCACCTTGCACTACATAAAGATTTGGGTATTGTTTCAAGTTAGCATAACAAGCATCTACTGCACTAGAGTAATCAAGAGCTACAACTTTTGCTCCAGCCTTCAATGCAACCTCAGCAAATCTCCCTGCACCACAACCCACATCTAACACCCATTGACCAGCAATATCTGCCGGCGTCCAGCCTGTTGCTTTCCAGAACCGATCACTAGAAATAGGATAACCAGAGTAACTATCAAGTTGAGTTTGACGAAATTTATTCCATTGCATACCAAAATTGTCAGCATAGTTAGATTCAGGAACAAATCGAGGAATACCATTAAATATTGGGTAACGGTGTTTACCATCTTTAGAAACTAACCATCCCGATGTAACATCCTCACCAGCAGACTGCTCCGACTCCAATATAAGTACCTGACCCGAATTAGGACAACGTAATATTTTATTCAATTCGATTTTCATGTATATTTTTACCTTAAACTAAAAGCTTACAGAATATTCCCGCTTCCATAGTTCAAACATTACTAGAGAATATAGACGCTCACCATTACACCGACCTCTGTCCTGCCCCTTTAACAAATCACGTACGACTTGATTATCAAATGAACATTGCGAATCCAGTAATACATCATGGAACAATTCACGAAACTCACCCACCTCTAGCCATTTAGCAAGTGGTATTGAAAAACCCTGTTTCCGTTGCAGATTAAACTCAGGTGGCAATAAACGTTTCGCAAGCCGTTTAAGTAAAATTTTCTTATCATACTTTGTAGCTTTTAGGTCAGACGGAACTTTACCGAATGCAAATTCTAGTATCCTATGATCTAAAAAAGGCGCACGTAATTCTAGTGAGTTTAGCATACTGGTACGATCCACTTTTACTAAAATATCTTCAGCTAAATAGTTTTTAAAATCCATCCGAGTGGCACGTTGCAAAAGGTCTGTACTATACGGAATACGCCTTCTAAAAAACGATTCAGCCTCAGTACTCCAGTCAGAGCACTCCAACATTAAGTTTCGCCGTGTAGTAGCATCAAAAAAAGATCCTATTAGTGGCAATCCGTTTGACAAGTCTGTACCTAAACCCTGTAACCAGTTACGCCCCTTAAATCCTACTGGTAGTAACCTTTCAGCTGTATATGATATAAACTTACGTAATGGATATGGTACCCTACCAAGATATGACTGCATCCAGAGCAAACGACTATAATGATGATAACCACCAAATAATTCATCAGCTCCATCACCACCTAATGCTACAGTACAGTGTTCGCGAACAAGCTCACTAACTAAATAAGTCGGAATCATTGATGAATCTGCCATTGGTTCATCAAATTGCTTAGCCAGTTGCGGAAGCAAATCTACTCTGTTAGGTTGAGCTTCGAGCTCAATGTGCTCAGTATTAAAGTTTCTTGCAATCAGGCGCGCATGCTCTGTTTCATCCAAATTATTATCACCAGGTACACGTATAGTAAAAGTCTTTACTTTATTTGAGTTCCGCGCAGCCATTGCAGTAATCAAACTTGAATCCACACCACCACTCAGTAACACTCCTATGGGCACATCTGCAACTAGTTGACGATTAACAGAATCTTGCAACAATCCCTCCAATTCATCAAGCAAATCGGTTTCATCAACCTCAACTTGATTAATAGTTTCGTGTAAATTTGGAGGCCTCCAATAATTCTTTATCTTTAATTCACAAGATTTTATATTGAACGACAAATAATGAGCTGGTGGAAGCTTATGAAATCCTTGTAAAATACAACGATCTCCAGAAACGTACCCCATTGAAAGAAAGCAATCTAACGATTCTTTATTGATTTGACGAGAAAGCTTGTTATCCGCTAAAAGCGCCTTTAGCTCAGAGGCAAATCGTAATGTACCGTTTTCATAATGATAAAAAAGTGGTTTTTCACCAACACGGTCACGAGACAGAAAAATTTCTTGCCGTTTTTCATCAAAAAGAGCAAAGGAAAACATACCATTAAAATGTGAAGTGCAATCATAACCCCATTCGTAATAGGCAGCAAGGATCACTTCTGTATCTGAGTTAGACCTAAAAGTATGTCCTTTTGATATCAGTTCTGACCGTAATTCAATATAATTATATATTTCACCATTAAAGACAATTGTTAACTGTCCAGAAATATCTACCATTGGTTGATGACCTGCTGAAGAAAGATCGATAACTGTTAAACGTCGATGCGCTAAACCAACGCGATAATCTTCAGACCAAAACACACCTGAGTCATCAGGTCCACGATGTGATAATGTATCACATCCTTTAGTAAGCCAGCCCCTATCTAAAATTGATGAATGAGAGGTAATACCAACAAAACCACACATAATAAAACCTTAAAAAATAGAGCCTATAACAGGATAACAAATTAATTTAGATAGTATTGTTTTAGAAAACATTAGAAGACAGTTCATTAAATTAAAAACGCGATAACACACCATGATATTTGAGATACCTTATTGTATTTCCTCCACTACCATTTATTAATGAGGACATCACTTAATAAAGCATATTGCCAACATCAACTGGTTATTGTTTATTTAAATATATTTTTGTACTTCATCTTAATAAAGATACTATATGTATACATTCCACGATCATTTTTAACAGATGAAGCCAAATCAATAAATATTAATAGCAATCTTCTTGTTATCAATTAGATTAACACATTCGACTAAAACGCCCCTTTGACTCAGTTAATCTACATACCAAAGGAACTAAAAAACTCGTGCTTTATTCTTGATATTTATTGCAATTTCTTACTACATACTTTGAATCTAAAAGCACTCTTTCCTTAAATATAATAACAAATTAATACTATTAAATTGCTATCTGGTACTCTCGTCGCCATAGCTCAAGCATAACTAAACTGAACAATCTATCTTGATTGTTTCTACCTTTATCTTGCCCGCGAAATAATTCAACTATTGTTCTTTTATCAAACATACATAAATCATCAAACAATATTTCTTGAAAAAAATCCCGCCAAGAACCACTTTTTAACCAATCAGCAAGTGGAATTGAAAACCCTTGTTTACGCTTCTGATCAAATTCAGCCGGTAGTAACTTAGCAGCTAATTTTTTTAAAATAATTTTACGGCCACTTGAAGTGGTTTTTAAGGATGAAGGCACTCGACCAAATGCAAATTCTATAATTCTATAATCCAATAGTGGGGCTCTCAATTCTAAAGAATTTAACATACTAGCACGATCTATTTTTACGAGAACATCTTCAACCATATAATTTTCAAATTCCATTCTTGTTGCACGCTGTAATAAATCATCAACTTCTGCGATACGGGATTCTCTAATTTCTTCTGCCACCACTTGCCAGCAATTATCTGTTGCCGTATTCATTAATTGTCGCCGTGTAGCTTTATCAAAAAAAGAGGAAAAAAGTGGTAAACTATTATTTAGATCGCTACCTAACGACTGTAAGAAATAACGCCCTTTATAACCTAAAGGCAAGAACGAACTAGCCGTATTGGAAATAGTATTTCTTAGGAATTGAGGTACTCGTTCAAATCTTTCTTTGGTCCACAAAAGGCGGTTGTAGTGTGAATAACCACCAAAGAGTTCATCTCCACCATCACCACCTAAAGCAACCGTACAATGCTCTCTCACTAATTTACTAACTAAATATGTAGGTAACATAGAAGAATCAACTATAGGCTCATCATACTGACGAGCCAAAGTCTTAAGTAATTCTGGCTCAATACTACTAGCATTCAGCTCTATATGTTCGGTTCCGAAATACTCAGATATTAAACGAGCATGTAAAGTTTCATCATATTTAATAAACTCAGGAAATCCAATTGTAAAGGTCTTCACTTTATTAGATGTCCGTGCAGCCATAGCTGTAATTAGACTAGAGTCTACACCACCACTTAAAAGAACGCCTACAGGAACATCGGCTTCTATCTGTTTTTTAACAGCGTCTTCCAATAGGGAATCAAGTTCACTCAATTGCTCTGCTTCACTCAAACCGGCTGAAGCAGACAGGCTGGGTGGCTCCGGTAAATCCCAATAACGCCACAAAGTTTTCGAACCACTTTCCAAATCAAACAACATAGCATGTGCTGCAGAAAGTTTATTCACTCCTTTCACGATACAATACTCACCAGGTACGTAGCCCATAGACAAGTATAAATCTAGTGCTGTTGGATCAATGCGTTTCTCAGCATCAGGGTCGACAAGTAAACCTTTCAATTCTGAAGAAAAACGAAGCTCATCACCAATGAGAGAGTAAAATAGAGGTTTTTCTCCTGCCCTATCTCTGGCAAGAAATATTTTTTTTCTATTTAAGTCATATAAAGCAAATGCAAACATACCATTCAATCTAGTAAGGCAATCAGTTCCCCATTCACTATAAGCCGCCAAAATTACCTCAGTATCACTATGGGTACGAAAATCATGCCCCTTTGCTGCTAGCTCTCTTTTCAAATCATTATAATTATAAATCTCTCCATTAAAAACAATGGTAAATTTAGCCGTTGTATCCTGCATAGGTTGATGCCCTGCAGGAGAAAGGTCAATTATAGATAATCGTCGGTGTCCGAGACCAACCCGACCATCACTTGACCACCATTCACCAGCATCGTCAGGCCCGCGATGAGTCATAGCATCACGACCGGTTGTTAACCAACTATGTGCATTACTTGGAGATCGAGAAGCTACACCTATGATTGCGCACATTACTTTTGCTTCACTTTTACCAGTAGCATTTGAACAAGCTTAGAATCATTCATAATATAATATTTACCATCATTAATTACACAATTTAATATGTGATAGAAAATCATAAAGAGTGCAGTTACAGCTATTAATCGTTCAATTTCAAGGCATTCCCTTATCATTCAAAAATTCCAAAAATAAAGTAGACGTATATTTCTAACATAATAACATTTGCAGAATAAAAACTAATATTCATTTGAATAGGCATTCTCTATTACTGTCTCTAAGAGCTTTAGTATATATAGACTCATATGCGTCTGCTGTTAACTGTATCGTTAAGTTTTCAGTATAGGTCATTGCTTTCATGGCCCGGTATTTAGCAGAATCATTATCAGACAAATGAGCAACAATCGTTTCTGCTAATACAATAGCGTTATCCAGTGGTACCAACATAGCAGACTCTTCATCAAGAAATTCTCTATGTGCTGGTATATCACTCACAATAAGAGGGCAACCGGCAGACATTGTTTCAATAACAACATTAGGCTGCCCTTCAAAACGACTCATACTGATAAGTGCACTAGCTCCCTTCAATTTTTCCCACCAGGACGGTAAAAAAGGCAATAATGTAATGCGACCATTAAGCCCTGCTTCTGTAATACTATTAATCATCTCATCATATAATGGACCCTCACCTATAAAAGTAACGTGAATATTATAATCATCGGGTATAAGATTGATTGATTGAATAATAGTATCCGAAGCTTTTTCTGTACTGTATCGCCCTACAACTAAAATTTCATGTACTGTACTATTATGTTCTGGTTTCTCCTTAGAGTTCGAAACAGCACTACGAATTGCAGATATATCAATTGCATTAGCGACTTTATATACAGGAATTTTTTTTAACTTTATATTATGCCAATAATCTACTCCGTTAGATGAATTCGCAACAATGGCAGCCGCATACCTTGCTAAATAACAACGGAGCCATGCCTGCTTTTTTATTCCCTTATAAGCCAAATCACTAGTCCGCTCAGAGATAATTAAAGTAACAGAATTCCATATAGCAACAAGACCTCCAACAATATCCATCTGAAGAAGCCATGTTTGAATTATATCCGGTTTTATTTTTTTAATGAGCTTACTAACACGAAATAGCAATAATGGATGAATACCTTTATAATTACCTAGAAAATGAATTTTAACACCACTTTTACGTAATAAAGCTTCAAACACTCCACCACATCGAATTCCAACGTGCACATCCATCCCCCTCAAAGACTGTTCAACGGCAAGCATTGATAGCTGACGCTCAGCACCACCTCCAGCTAATGTTGGAATTAAATGTAATACCTTATACACTTTTATAATGACCTGGCATAACTCTTATTCTGCTAAGCACGAACATAATTAGAAAAGGAATCACAAATCCAAGAATTAAACTATTGATTATTACAAAAGAATCTGACCTGACTAGAGCATATATTTGAGAATAACAATATATATAAAACATAATCATCAAACCTGGTTTTGAATCACGACGCTTATATGCTGAGAAATAAGCAACTCTAAAAATTAATGCCACTATGAATGCTTGAAAAACTATACTCAATAATCCCCAGTTAACTATAGCTTCGGGAATCAGACCAAAAGCCAACCCACCACCAAGCGCAGCATGTTCTGGAAAATACTCACCCACATACCATGTAGCAAGATCCCACTTCCCCTCATTAATTTGCATTGGAACAAATGCTATAAGTGATTGCAGATAAGAGCTACCAGGAGCTTCCACAAAGTCAGAAGTAGCATGAATAGTCATTAAGTGCATTGCATTATTATAAATACTAGCAAATTCTGATGGCACCAGCACAGACAACCAATCTATATTTGAAAAACCAAATGTAGCCTCACGTAGAAATGAAAAAACACCTAAAAGAAAAACTAAGAAAAAAGAAATAGCAGTCTCTTTTTTTAAACCAATAGGTTTCATATAAAATGTATACGACGCAATAAATATAAACAATAAGGTAACAAATTGTGAACGTGAATATGTAAACAACATATCACCAATAAATATAAATGTAGCAATCCATAAATAATACATTGCTTTTTTTTGTTTACGCACAGAGGAATAAAAACTAGATGCCACCAATATATAGAGAAACAACCACTGCAAACTACTTAGTACATTTAACAATTGACGAGTTACTTGAGGAATAGATTTTCTTACGATGTACTGTCCTGAGTAACCACCAGTCTCACCTACCCCGAAGTAGTACAATATAATTTTTATTATAATGAAAACCAAAATAAAACCGACAAAGCATTTATAAGGCGACCAATATATACTTAAATATATTTTTGGCATAACTTTAATATGGTAGATCGGTTTCAATACCATATAAAAAAACAAAAATGATACAGTAAAAAGACAGCCATATAACGATATTAACTCCACACTACGCATATCAACTGTTGACAATATCTTTCCACCAAATATTATTGCAATTGCCGGGATCAGATAGCAAAAAGAAAACAAGCCCAGTATAACCACGCCTGGTTCAAATATTGTTCTCCAGCCAGCTGGCTGACTCCATAGCAGAATAACAACAGCTAAAAGAATTAAAATAGAAAATAACAAAGTATACATTAGTAATATTTCGTCTTAATTAAGGATTAATTTAATCAGTCCTTAAACTCCCTCTAGGTATTTTTTCACACACCTGCTGAAGAAGTTTCGAAATCTTGTAATTTTCTTTTACTCTCCTAAAACCATTAAGCGCTATTCTCTCGCGCTCATCATCATGCGCAAGATAATACTTTAATTTATCAATGAGCTCACCCGTATTTTTATAACTTATTATTTCATCGCCAACAGTAAAAAAATTTTCAAGATACTTTCCTCCATCTGAAATTTGCATAACTCCATTTGCTGGCAAATCAAAAAGACGATAGCCACCTACTGTATAATCCCCCCTGTTATGGACATTAATTCCAATTTTTGATCTTTGGTATAGTGAAACATATTGTGAAAATGGTATTGGTTTTACCCAACCAGGGAACCCATATTTAACATTAAAATAAATATTTTTCTTTAAATTCACTAAACCATGGAGCTTTATACGACGACCAAAAGCTTTCTTCACAGATGCTAGTAATGGCATTTTATTTAAATGCATAGCACCTACAAAAACTATATCTATATCACGTACATGAGAAATTATACTTTGTTCTGTTTGGGCTGGATCACAAAGTGCATCAAATGAACCGAGTGGTAAAAAATCAACTCGACTAGCCCCACAATAGAGAAGCTTATCTTCCATATTTATATCACGACTATATGCTGGACTATGATATAAAACATGATCATATGCATGCAGATAAGCAAAATCTCGATCATAAGCAGTCATCGGACCATCCGTTGTCCTCATAATTTTATAGATTGGTAAATTTCTTAGAAATTCAGGATGATAGGGAAAGCAATTATCAACTAACAATATATCCGCAGCAGATTCGCTAATCAATTTTTCAACATCTGAGTACATTCTCAGCAAGCCAGGGTGACGGTCGTAATACAAGTTATCAAGGTGCTGCGCCCTCAAATAATTGGAAACGTCTAAGTATGGATCATGATTGAAGGGAATGAATTCACACCCTACATCAGAAGCATTTGCTATTTCTTTTGCCCAATAATCAGCTTCAAATCCTTTCTTATTAAATGAATAAATGACTTTCATTATACTAAAACCCGACAAATTATAAAAATAAACATAACAAAAATTTCTTATTCATAATATATTATTAATTAGATTTTAAATATTCGATATAAAATCAGTAACAAGGTATCTTTCTTAAGAAATTTATCACAATCCCCTTTTGGTATTTTTCATCCATTGAAGTGTCTGCATTATAACATTTAGCTTTCCTAACTCGACTCATTGGTAGGCATAGATATTGAATAAACATCAGCTTCACTATTCTCACTTAACTTCTTACACCCCTACTGAGATCAAGACCATCTTAGAATCACTTCGACTATTATTATATTAATTACAAAAGTATTTTTGGGCACACATATTTTTTCGCCAATAGATGCATTCTCCGTATGTAATTTTATTTCCAACTCATATAGATTTTTAATCCTTATTAGAAACCGACGTATGCTTACTTAAATTAAAAGTCAATATTTAAGCATGGCCCCATGAAAAAACCACGTCTACGGATATCAATAAAATCAATGTAAATATTCACTACTGTCCCGCTTACTCGTCATTTCTGTGAAGATAGGACTCTAGCGGCTCTATGATGCCGACAAACTCTGGAGACCTGCCTTCGCAGGTATGACGAAGTGAAGTTTATTATTTTTATGTTTAAAATATCTTTAAAAACATTCACAAAGAAACATCTACAATAGTACAGGCATTATATCCCTATTTTGAATAGAAACCTTTTTCATTTTCCTTGCTTTTGATTAGTAATCTTTGATTTTAAAATGAAGTTATAGCTTGGTAACCAATCTTTATTTCGATAAAATGAGATAACCTCAAATCTTTTTGAAAAGCGACGTCTCAACTCTCTAGGTCTAAAACCCCTCATACCTATCTCCCAATAGTGTTGCCCAGCACAATACTTTGCAGTTACACCATCAGGCTTATGAAACCAGTTAAACAAATCAACAATAAGCGACACATCAAACCCTTTAATATCTGCTTGAATCCGTCCTTGAAAATGACGTCCTGCTACAGGAAGATAGATAATAGAATAAAGCGCTATCCTTGAAAATTCAGATAAACATTTATCAAGATAAGGAACAGGTAGGTGTTCTAATACATGAGACGCTATAACAACGTCAAATTTATTATCATCAAACATGGAAAGGTCGTGGGCACTACCTATGACATCAGGATTAAAAGTCTCATCAATATCGAATGTTGTTACATTATATCCACGCCATTTCAGAAAATGAGTATCAAGCCCTTGTCCAGGCCCGATTATCAGAACCTCTTTCATTTCACCACACAATTCAAGATCACGGTATTGATAATATGCGTTGACGAAATTACACAGATTCAGTTGATGACTCCATTCCTCACTATCAACAGGCATGACAGATGGTGCAGGTACGTTTTTATCCATATGAAAGCCTAGTTATGACATTTTAAAATATTAGCAACCTCTAAGCTGCTAATTATTGTGTATTCTGAAAGATTTTGTATTCAGAACAGGTAGAAAGAACATTTAAATAATGTTCATCCATTATTTGATAATTTTCTTTAAACTCTATATCCTTACCCGTATAACTTTGATAACTGATATTTTTAACATTTTTTGATTCCCCATCTTTGGAGATAGTATTGATATCAATGTCCTTCTTGAGTACATCCAAAAAGTCAGTAGCAAAATTATTTACCTCAAAAAACTCCCCTTCGCCTAACTCATACCATCGTAAGGTACGTGCTGGTTGTATAGTCCAAGCATCAAATCCAACCAAGTATATTTTAGAAAACCCGAGATAATGAGCAAGGGATAGTGAAGCGTGAAATGAGCCATTAAATAAATCAAATTGCTCCAGTAACTCATCTGTGTGATTTCTACTCTCTGGAAAGCCACGAAAAACATAATTAATATTTGCCCCTGTCAGTGAAAACCTGTTCGATAAACTTACAAAAAACTCTTTATCAGGTGTGCGCTTTATTAATTTTCTATATTCTGCAGCAATTTCCTTCAGTACATGTATTATTGAAGGCTGAAACAACTTTGGTGTGAATATCCATGGTTCCACTAAAGTAACGTATCTTACATCCAGAGACTGGAAGTCTTTGTGAAACGGCATCATTCCACAACAGATTGCCGGATGATCACTGAAGCTACTTAAATCGAACCACTTAATAGATGGTCCATCACCAAAAATATAGCACGTTTCCCCTTTATGAAGGTTGCTATATTTATTCAACCCCGATGTGAAAATTTTTGTTACAAGACGTTCAATATTCATCTAAAGTTTAATATTCGTAGATTTTATAAAAAATGAAAAAATAGAAAGGACGTATATATTCATTACTAATAGCTGTTCATAAAAAATTAATTTTTCTGGTTTTACTCATTCTCTAGTGTTTTCATAACAGTTTCTGCCATCATCCAATCCCACTCCGTATCAATATCGAGACTTTCACCAGGATCTTCAATTACTAGCGGCATCATATTTCCACTGTAGAAAGAGCGACTCTTTCGTAAGTCTTTTGGTGCGATCAGATAAAAAGCACCATTAATCACATATGCAAGTGGAAGATCCTGAGACCTCTGATGCTCTCCCTTATTCTCGACAAAAGGACGCATAATATCTCCATCGAGAGAATAACACCACATGGGATGAGATTTTGCAGGTGAAACGCCAAGTACAGGACGTTGCTGATGATCAATAAAATATGCTATACCTTGTTGAATCGTTGTGCGCTTCCGAAAAGGAGATGTAGGTTGCAGCAATAGCAAACCATCAACTTTTCCATTTTCACTTTCATACCATTCTAGTGCGTGTAAACTGACATCAACAGATGTAGCAGTATCAGTGGCTAATTCAGCTGGCCTCAACCATGGAACTAAGGCACCAACATCTCGTGCAATATCAGCAATTTTGGGATCATCAGTTGTTACAAGAACATCGCAAATTTCTGGAATACCTTTAACGACATCGATACTCCATTCAATTAATGGCTTTCCACCTAGGAGACGAATATTTTTACCTGGTATACGCTTTGATCCACCTCTTGCTGTAATAAGAGCGAGAATTTTCATAAAGCTAAAAAGTTACGCAATACTTTCAAACCAACTTTTCCACTTTTTTCTGGATGGAACTGGCAGGCAATAAGGCGAATATTTCTCATTGTATTAATTGCTCTTATTGGTCATTCCAAACTGTGTGTCGCAACTTCCACTCGCCATTAACGTTATTCCAAATATGAGGTGATCTATGCCTATCAATTGTCACCCAAAACTCATCTTTAGAAGTATCAATATACTCTAAAAATTCTTTAAAGTATTTTTCAGGGAATTCCGTATCATATTTTTTCACTAAATATACAGCTTCTTCTCTTGTTATTTTATCATTCCTAACTTCTTGAGCTGCGTCATAAGTACACCTTCCAATACCAAACTTAATCATCGTCGTAAGGTAATGAAATGGATCTATTTTATCATCTATACTACTATATTTAGAGTAAGTACCTTCTGTTCTTTCCGGGTTTGCTTCAAATCCTGTATTATCCACTGCATAATAATAACACTCTTGAGGATCCCAGTTTAAATAGTAGCCCAAATAATGTACTTCAACACCCGCATCAATCAAATCTTTTTTGTTCGGCGCAATGTACGGAGCAAAATCATCAATAGTATATTTACCACTATCTATATATTCTTGCATTGAAACTCCGCCAAATTTCATAGACAAAGCATCATCTGATGAAAAAAAGTCCATATTCATAATTGGATTTGTATTTTCTTCAATTGCATTTCCATACTCAGCCTGATTCTCACCATACATTACAAGTTTCACATTGAATTTTTTAGCCATAGCAGGACCAATAATTCTTTGGCCTACTATGAAAGGTTGAAATGGGTGTAATAAGTTATGAAAAGCATTTTTGGTCATTTCTCTATGCAACTTTCCATTTGGAGTGTAAAGAATATTATCTAAACCACCGGTATGCATCCACTCTTGCATATTTTTCCAGCCAATATCTGTATACAAATGTGGCGCCCAAGTAACTGTAAGAGGATTCATACCATATTTATATTTTAAAATATGAGCAGTATATGCACTATCTTTACCACCACTACCTGGTACAATCACATCATAGGAGCCATCCTTACTCTTAAATTGTGTAAGAAGCTCCCTAAGACGCATATCCCTTTCATTCCAATCAATACCTGATTCTTTTTCTTCATGATATACACATGCTGAGCATATGCCATCTTCATTGAAGTTAATGACCTTTTTCTTCTCGCCTTTTTCGTTTTTGAATTCAATTGTTGAACTAGGTCGCTGATTTGAAATTACACATTTTTTACAAAACTTCACTTCATCAGGAAGACCATAGTATGCTTCTAATTTATCAGCCATTTTTAATCTCTTTAATAATATCTACAAAATTTTCGATTATTTTTAAGCCATTCTTAGCACTCTTTTCAGGATGAAATTGACATCCATAAATATTTCTATTTTTTATCGATGAACAAAATTCATAATCAGAAAATTCGGTTAAGGAAAGAATATGATCATCATCATTTGGCACTGCAATGTAACTATGTACAAAATACATATCACTTTTGTCGCTAATACATTTTAATATTGTATCATCCCAATTATTATTAATTTGTTTGATTTCATTCCAACTAACGTGAGGCAGTTTTTCATTTTGATGATCACGTGTCGGCATTTTAATTACCTTACCAGGAATCAAGCCCATACCCTTTGTTTTTCCAAACTCTTCACTTTCGTCAAGTAACATCTGCATTCCTAAACATATTCCTAATAAAGGTTTATTTGATTTCACATACTCTTTAATTGTCTCAACAAGTAAATACTTATGTAAATTTTCCATACCGTGAGAAAATGCTCCGACACCTGGTAACACGACACCATCAGAATTTAAAATTTCATTCTTATCTCTGGATAATATTGGTAAAACACCAATTCTTTCAAATGCATTTAAAATGCTTCTTACATTACCAATATCGTAGTCAATAATTACAACTTTCAAACTCACAACCGCACCTTAATTTCATTATTAAAAAGAGTTTGTTTTAAGTCATTAATGGTTGACAAGTTATAGTGTAACAACGAAGCTACAGCAATAGCATCTACATTTGATGCAGATAGTAACTTCTCTACATCTGAATTACAGCCTGCTCCTCCACATGATATAACAGGTATAGATACAGATTCTGAAATAACTTTATTTAACTCAATGTCAAAACCTTTTTTTGTCCCCTCCATATCAATTGAAGTTAACATAATTTCTCCTGCGCCCAATTCTTCTACTTTCTTGGCCCATTCAATAACATCAATCCCTGTTGGTTCTCGACCATTGTCTACATATGCCTCCCATTTTCCAGTCGCTATTTTTTTAGCATCAATTGAAGAGACAATACATTGCGAGCCAAATATCTTTGATGCATTTTCTAGAAATGAGGGTTCTTGTATTGCTTTGGTATTAATTGCAACTTTGTCAGCCCCTGAATTTAGTGCAGTTTGAATATCATCAATACTTCTAATTCCCCCTCCTACTGTTAGAGGAACAAAAACATTCTTGCATGCTTCTTCTATAACATTACTTAAACTATTTCTATCATAATATGCTGCTACAGCATCCATAAAAATTATTTCATCTATTCCTTCATCATAATATGATGTTGCCATTTTATTTGGGTTGCCAACTTTTCTAAGCCCTTCTAAATGGATGCCCTTAATTACATGCTCATTTTTTATATCCAAACGAGCAATAATTCGAATTTTATTCACTTATTTAAAGCTCCTGAAATTGCTTCTGATGACTAATATCCCACATTTCTTTAGAATTAAGTAATTTCAGAAATAATTTATCACTTTTCCCTTCTCCAAAATAATCATTCGCACGCCCATTATCACCTTTATATTCTAGCGTATAATTAATAGCTTCAATAATTTTTTCACTAGTAGTCTCACAATGAAAAATCGAAGGGAATGTTGCACGATTATTTTGTCTTGTACCAATATCTACTGTAGGAACATTATAAAATGGGGCTTCTCTGATTCCAGCACTTGAATTTCCAATCATAAAATCAGCATTTTTCAAAAGTGTTAAGAAATACTCAAACCTAAGCGATGGAAATATTCTGATCTTCTTGTTAGATTCAATATTCTTATATTCATTAAGGATTTCAATGCTACCCAAATCATTGTTTGGGAAAATTAGTATGTAGTTTAAATCGCTTTCAACCATAGCATCAACAAAGTGTTTTACATTTTCCTGCGCATAATTATATTCAGTTGTAACCGGGTGATACATCGCTATTGAATATTCATCAAAATCAATATCATAATAATTTTTAACGACATCCAGCTTTGGAAGTTTTTTTGAAATCATTAAATCTAAATCTGGAGACCCCAATATAAAAATTGAATTTTTTAATTCCCCCAATTGTACTAATCTATTCTTGGCTTCTTCATTGGCAGTTAAATGGATATGGGATAATTTACTTACAGAATGTCTGATTAGCTCATCAACTGTTCCTGAAATCTCCCCACCTTCGATATGTGCAACCAAAATATTATTTAGACTCCCGACAATTGCACCCGCTAAAGCTTCTACCCGATCCCCATGAACAACGATTAAATCAGGATTGATTTCAGCTATATAATGCGAAAACCCCTCGATAGTTTTCGCAAGCGTCCTATCCATATTATTGATTTCATCATGATTTATAAATTGATAAATATTTGAAAACCCTGACTTAAATATTTCATCAACTGTTTTTCCGAATTTTGAATTCATATGCATGCCAGTAGCAAAAACATGAACTTCAAACCTATCAGAATTCTGAGAAATCTTTATTAAAGATTTTAGTTTCCCAAAGTCAGCTCGTGTTCCCGTAAGAAATACTATTCTTTTCACTTTATAATATAACTAATGGCATTGGCATATTTTTGTTTTTTTATTTCAATTTCACCATTAAAAAAATCATCAATAGCTTTATTAGCACCTGCAAAATCACCGTAATCATCAAAAACAATAATGCCTCCTTTAACTACGTGCGAAAATAATTTCTTGACGGCAATGTCTGTAGCCTCAAATAAATCAACATCTATATGTAACAATGAAATTTTTAACTGAGGATTATTCTCTAAAAAAGCAGGTAAAGTTTTGAGTATGTCACCTTTTATTAATTCGACATTATTACTAAGATTCTGCTCTTCTAACAATTCAGTAAGTTCTTCATAAGATATCCCAACACCACCATCCGTTTCCTTAACAAATTCATCTCGTTCTTTTTTATCATCCTCAAATCCAGTTTCAGGAAATTCACCAAACACATCAAACGCAATAATTTTTCGACTATACGTGTTTTCCAATAATTCTCTTAACTTTACCCATCTAAATAAAGAATTCCCTTTAAAAACACCTAACTCAACAATCTCCCCGCGTAATTCAGAGGTCTTTGTAAAAAAATCTAAATGACTAATGAACTTACTAAACCTTCTCGGTTCAGCAGTAGCATAAAAACCATTTTCATACTCAAATTTTCTTTTAAGGTCATACATAATTAATCCCTACAACATCTGATTGTTTGATATGTTCATCACTACTGATATTTCTAGCAGAAACTTTTCCAATAATATCATTAAAGTACTCAGCTTTAATTTCTCCTGTACCAGGTCTTTTTACCCAAATATTTTTCTCAGTAAAAATCTCTCCAGCCTTAATAGGTTCTATAGTTACAACAGTCGCAAATGCAAAATCAATCGTTGCCTGTTCTTCTAATATAGGGCCTTTTACTCCACCTCTTTCCAGCTTTAATATATTACTTCCTTCAATCAAAGTCCGGCAGGCATCAGTATCCATTGAACATACAATATCAGGCCCTTCTCGTTTCATAGAATCAGTAAAATGACGCTCAAGAATTGATGCTCCTAAAGCAACCGCACCAAAACAAGCCAAATTATTTGTTGTATGATCTGACAAACCTATAATTGTATTTGGAAAATTTTCAGCAAGTTCAACCATCGCTCCTAAACGTACAAGATGAAAAGGTGTTGGGTATAGGTTTGTCGTATGAAGTAATGCATATGGAACTTTATATTCTTCAAAAATATCGACAGCCTTAGCAACACTTTTTATCGTATTCATACCAGTACTTAAAATTATCGGCTTCCCAAAACCTGCAATATGTTTTAACAAAGGATAATTATTGCATTCCCCAGAACCTATTTTATAAGCAGGTATATCCATCTTATGTAAACGATCTGCTGCTGCGCGTGAAAAAGGAGTGCTAATAAAAATCATTCCTTTCGATTCGACATACTCTTTTAATTTGTATTCATCAGCTTCAGATAATGCACAGCTCGCCATGATTTCATAAATTGAAATATCCGCATTACCTGGAATAACTTTCTTTGCCGCACTGCTCATTTCATCTTCGATAATATGAGTTTGATGCTTAACAATTTCTACACCCGCACTTGCTGCAGCATCAACCATTTCAAATGCCGTCTTAAGCGAGCCACCGTGATTAATACCAATTTCTGCAATCACTAAAGGAGGTTGGTTTAGAGAGATTTCCCTTCCACTAATTTCAAATTTATTCATGACAATTTTCTTCTATCGGGTGCAACATACGAATATGGAATGGCAATAAGCGCTGCAAGATGATAAATAATATCAACGTCTTTAGTTATATGTTTACAATAATGAGGATCTCGAATATCACCATTGAGCACCTCTATATCATCCTTACAACTAACATCCTCAAGCCAACCCCAATAATTAAATGAGTTGTATTGCGAAAGCGCTTTTACTTGATGCCCTTGGGCATACAACATTTCAGTTAGATGTGACCCAATAAAACCATCTGCTCCAGTAACAAGTACTCTCAACTTCAAATTCCTCTTACATTATGCTGCTTTAAAAAAACTTTACAGACACTTTAATTATTTATATTTGATAAAAATAGTTAGAGTAGAAAATACTTAACAGGTCTACTATACGAATCATTTAATACCCCAACCACACATACAAACACTCTCGTCCTGGTAACCACATAATTTATCAAGTTCCTGCCACTTGATATAAAGACTCTTGTCTCATGAAAAATTCAAACGAATCCTGAGCAATCATTTCACCTTTCTCTAACTGTACGATTTTGTCGCAACTCTTCAATGTACTTAGTCTGTGCGCAATAATTAATATAGTTAGGTCTTGATTCAAATTTTCGATTGCATCCATCACCGCCTGCTCTGTGCCACTATCAAGCGCACTAGTCGCTTCATCAAAAATAAGCACTGAAGCCTGCTTGTAAAGCGCCCTGGCAATCCCTATACGCTGACGCTGCCCCCCACTAAGACGAACCCCTCTTTCACCAACAGCAGCACTATATCCATCGGGTTGTTCTTCTATAAATTCAGCAATTTGAGCCTGATTTGCCGCTTTCTGTACACGACTAAAATCGATCTGATCATACGGCACTCCAAAAGCAATATTTTCGGCAATTGTAGCATCCACAAGGTAAATACTTTGAGGGACATGTGCTACAGTGCGTCGCCATGCTCGATGTTGCTTACTACCAATGGGAAGGCCATCCACTAAAATTTGACCTTTAGTTGATTCAAGTAATGACATAGTAAGATCCAATAATGTACTTTTCCCGCTACCCGTACTGCCAATAAAACCAATCCTCGCACCTTTAGGTATTACCAGGTTTATATCCTTAAGCACCCATGGCCCCTCGTCTCCATATTGGAAGTGCACATTTTCAAAACAAATATTTTCTTTAAATATATGTGGTGATGGTGCTGGCAAACCCGCTTCTTCTGGCATGGGTTGATCTAGTAATTCAAGCACATCCTTCAATGCAGCCTGGCTGCCAGCTACAAAAGACCAATTACCATACAATTGCTGTAACAGAGGCAGTAAGCGTTGTGCCGCTAAAGCCAGTGCCCCCAATACTGGAAGCGCTGCACCTATGCCTCCTGGCTGAAAGCTCAGAACATAGGCAAAAACGGCTATTAAAACCATTCCCAGAGCTTCCATAACATACCTGGGCCCAATCGTAATATACTGGTTTTCACCCGTAGCCCTTAGCAACTTTCGAACAGCCTTTTTGTAAATTTCACTATAAAGAACCTGTGTACCATCTAAAAGAACATCACGAATTGCACCAAGACCTTCTTGTAAAGACTTAACAGTTTGGGTCTGCTGTTGCGCAATACACACACTATTATTCTTCAATCGGCGTCGTGAAATCCAAGCTATCAAAACATAGCTTGCTCCAAAGCTGGCTACTGCAGCGGATGCCACAATAGGATCAATTACAAGCAGTGTAATTAATATGGCTGAAAACAAGATCATAGAGGTTACAACAGTCACTAAAGCATTCAGTATATTTGTAGCAATCGTTACCTTTTGTGTTATTCCGCTTATAATTTCACTACTGTTTCGAGCCACATGTACACTATAAGGCTGGTATAGTGTTCGGCGAAAAACCTCCACACAAAGATCGGCACCAGTCGCATTTGCAAGCCGAATACCGAACCATAGCAACAGCAGTCGTAAGAAGCCCGCAAATATCGCAGCCAATGCAAATGCAATTGTTAACGGAGCTAATAAACCTGCTGCTGATGTAATACCTAAACTTTGAATAATCCCTGACATTAAGGGATTATTAAACACACTCTCTGGCTGAGTCAGTATTCCAATAAATGGAACTACAGCCCCGAGACTTACAACTTCGGCAACAGAGCTTACCAACATTAGACAAAACAAAAACACGAACTGGCGACGGCGACGATGACCGATGTAGCGAAAAAGATGAGTTAACAAAACAAAAAAACCATCTGTAGAGACTCTAGATTTAAACAATGCTCGCTGCTTATTCTCTGTCATTTAAAAATGACTCATTAAAAAATAAGAAAAAAAATAACTGTAAATTTTTCATAATTATTCAATGCTGCCGACATACCAATCCATTGCCTCATCAAGCCCTGCTGAAATTTTATGACTAGGTTGATAACCTAGAAACTGTTGCGCTTTACTAATATCCGCCTGTGAATGACGCACATCCCCTGCACGAAAATCTCGATAAATTGGTTCTTTCTTAGTTAAGCCTTTAACTCGCTGAATTAATCGCTCTTCAATCATTTGATGTAACTGATTTAAACTTGTACGGTCATTAAGCGCTACATTATAAACCTGATCTGCTGCTTCATCATTTTCAGTCATCGCAGCAAGCAAATTCATTTGCACAGTATTATCGATATAACAAAAATCACGACTGGTTTCGCCATCGCCATTAATAAATACTTCTTCGCCCTTTATAATACTAGCAACCCATTTAGGAATAACAGCAGCATAGGCTCCATCAGGGTCTTGTCTTTTACCAAATATATTAAAATAACGCAGGCCAATAACTTTGAAGCCGTAGGTTTTAGCAAAAACACTCGCATAAAGCTCGTTCACAACTTTTGTTACTGCATACGGGCTAAGCGGGTTGCCTATTTTATCTTCCACCTTTGGCAGGTCTGGATGATCACCATAAGTTGAGCTGGATGCGGCATACACAAAACGCTTTACTTTTGCATCTTTAGCGGCAAGCAACATATTTAGAAAACCATCGATATTAGCTTTATTTGTACGAATGGGGTCTTCAATTGATCTTGGCACGGAACCTAATGCGGCCTGGTGTAGAACATAATCTACCTTTTTGCAGGCTTGCTGACAGGTTTCTAAGTCTCTAATATCACCAGTAATAAGAGTGAACCTGTCTGCTGGTAATTTACAATCGACATCTTCAAGTTGATTAGTTGCATCTTCTAAAGCCTGATCAATATTGTGCTGATAACCTGTTTCAAAATTATCTAATCCAATAACATTTTGATTGAGAACTAACAGTTTTTCTAAAAGGTTTGAACCAATAAACCCTGCTACTCCGGTAACTAGCCATGTGTATTGCCTCGTTTTCAGATGTTCCTGCAGCTCTTCATATTTTGTCACTATAATCTTCCATCTACTTCATCGGTTTTCAAAATGTATTTAATGTCGTATAAAACATGGTTCTCTCGCCCCAGCTTTCTTAAGGCTTTCTCTCCCATTTCTTTGAACTCATCATGAGAGACGGCGAGAATAATGGCGTCATACTTTTCTTCGACAAGTTTTTCAATCAGGCTTATACCGTACTCGTATTGCGCCTCCTCTTTATCCGCCCATGGGTCGTAGATATCTACATGACAGTTAAAGCTTGTAAATTCTTCTACCAAGTCAACCACACGAGTATTGCGAAGATCGGGGCAGTTTTCCTTGAAGGTCAATCCCATAATGAGAATATTTGCATCAACAACATGAATCCGTTTTTTGGTCATCAGTTTTGAGACCTGATCTGCCACATAACTTCCCATGTGGTCATTTAAACGCCGTCCAGCTAAAATCATTTCTGGGTGGTAGCCCACTTCAATCGCTTTATGAGTTAAGTAATAGGGATCCACTCCGATACAATGCCCGCCAACAAGTCCAGGCCTAAAGGGGAGAAAATTCCATTTTGTTCCAGCAGCCTTGAGCACTTCTTCTGTATCAATATTCAAAAGGTTAAACAATAATGCCAATTCATTAGTCAATGCAATATTCACGTCCCTTTGTGTGTTTTCAATGACCTTAGCCGCTTCGGCAACCTTTATACTGCTCGCTTTATGTGTGCCCGCGGTAATGATAGTTTGATAAAGAGCATCAACTTTATCCGCAATTTTCGGGGTGGAGCCTGATGTTACTTTCATTATAGTAGTAACTCGATGCTCTTTATCTCCCGGATTAATTCTCTCTGGACTATAGCCACAGTAAAAATCCTGATTAAACTTTAGACCTGATTTTTGCTCGAGTAAGGGCACGCATACTTCTTCAGTGGCACCTGGATAAACTGTAGACTCGTAAATAACAATATCACCAACATTAAGTAACTTAGCAATAGTTTCACTGGATTTTACAAGGGGAGTTAAATCAGGTCGTTTATGCGTATCAATAGGTGTTGGCACAGTAACTATATAAATATTACAATCTCTAATATCATCAATTTGCGCTGTAAAACGAAGCTTAGCTGCCTGTTGGAGCTGTTTGGATTCAACCTCTAATGTACTATCTTTACCGGAAATAAGCTCTTGAATGCGAGCTTCATTTATATCAAATCCGATAGTTTCAGTTTTTTTACCGAACTCCACGGCAAGAGGCAGGCCTACGTAGCCAAGCCCAATTAACGCTATTTTATCTTTCATATTGTATATATTTTATTAATGACGCAGAAAATATCTAGGGTAGATCGAACAGTTAACTTGCAAATTTTATCACATTCAACTCTTACTGATAAGCTGAAAAGACCTACACAAAACTTTAAGACGATTCTTTTTCACGCATCCCACTTCTAATCAACGCAAACAACATCACTATAATAGAAGCCAGCATCAACAACACAAAATAAATCAACACCTGACGCTTAACCAACCCAACACGCCCACCCACAGTTTTAATTTTTTCACTAACAGAAATATAAAGACTATCAACACTACCACGGCTTTGCACACTAATTTGCCTTTGCAACTGCTCAGTTATATGCGCAATTGACTTCAGCTGGGTAAGCAATGATGGAATCCCTTTTTTTATTTCTTCGTAAAAATAGTTTCTCGCCTCCTGCTCCTTGCCATTCGTCATATCTTCAGACAGTGATTTAATATTTCTCTTCGTTTCCTCAATAGTGCTGCTTATTTCTATCGAGCGCTCTTCATATTCTTGCTGCTGTCGGGAAAGATCCTGTCTGTATGTGATATCCGATGCTTTATCAGATAATTCCATAACACGATCAAGAAATGAACCTCCCAACTGAGTGGTTATACTATTGGGTACTGGCGTCACCTCCGCCGATACGGATTTAGACAATAAGCCCTGATTTTGTTGTTGCCCCACATAATTTTGATACGTCCGCCTTGTGAGTTTTGCTTTTTCAAGTAACTCATGTTGTTCCTGCTGTAATCGAATCAATTTATTATGATAATGATGTAATGTAATCGTTTTGTTTTTAGAAAGCCCCAATTCACGGGTCGGACTTACTAATAAGCGTAACTGGTAATTTTTCACATCGTTGAGCCTTAGCTGTAGCTCGGTTAATGTCAACTTACTTTCAGGGTCTCTTACCGTCAGACCGTTAGGTTGTTTCTTTAGCAATACGATATTTTTTTCTATTAACTCAATTTTTTCATTTAGATAATCAAAAGAAATCATGTAATCTAAGCGATCTATAATTTCCTGCTGGAAAATCGATTCACTTATTAGCTCCAGATCCAGCTTCAGAACACCACGCTCATTAATTGCCTTCTTGGCCCAGGTTGCAGGTATATCCGCCAAAATATTTGCAATGATATTATCGGGTATTTGCACACCCTCCGGTGTGAAAGCGATACGTGCTCCACGCAATGAAGATTGTTGCATTTCTTCTTTCTGTTGTTTACGAATATCATCGACTTCTTGCACAGTTAATTTTTTATTTGCCAGGAGTAATTGGTATTTCTGCTGTATTAAGGCCTGGTCAAGCGCATAAGGACTGGTTCGAATCATTGAGTAAAAATTATCGAGTGTTAACTTGTACTGACTTAGTTTATTACGGTCGTATACGGTTTTTATAATACTCGGTGAAATCAAATCTGAACGCAAAAAAGGACTGCCATTGGGATAATTAGCCTGCTCAATACCACTAAAAGTAAAAGTAATGGGCAAAGAGTAACTTATAGGCGCAGGATTAAGCAGGTATTTTGCAGCCCATATGCCCCAGAAAAGAAGTGAAACAATCACCACTGTTAAAAACCAGATTTTGCGGGCCTTCCAAATAGTTCGTACTAAATCTGCAAGGTTTATTTCATCTTCCTGTTCATACTGAGGGTAAAGTATTTGTGGATTAGCGGCTTGTTGTGGTACTTGTTTTTTTATGCTCATTTTACCTACTTATTATTACGTCATCAGTTCCAGTGAATTTTTAATACATTTCTAACTATAGGCGATATAGATAAATTTTGCAGTATGAAACCATTTGGGTAACCCATAAACAAAAAATTCTCGCATATTATTTATATATACCCTGCTTACATGTATACCAAGTGTGAAAGTTATACAGAATCTAAAGAATGACTCAATTTTCATTAGCATATTTTTTTCAGCACGCTACCGCCATTTGCAGTACCATTTGCTACTACAGCGGGCTAATAATCAAACTTTCTAGAGCAACAAGCACATCCGCTCACAATGCTGCCATTTATAGATACTGGCCATCCGTGTTTGTTCAAAATTTGTGCGACTTTAGCAGATTGTGAACTGAGTAAATAGTTGCTATTGAGTTAATTATGAAAAATCTCGACAAGGTTCACTCTCAACCTTTTGGATAGATTCAAATGCGTATTAAACAACTTTTTTAAATGCAGAATTTTTTAGTGCTAATTTCACCGATTTCTCAAGTAGTGTCACCAGCACAATCGAACGTTGATCTCCATCAGGGCAATCATATATGGCGGAAATATGCTTATACGGACCTTCGAGAACTTCTACTTCCTCGCCTTTTTGAGGTAAATTTGACCTTATCTCTCCACCTATACCACAACGATCCCTGAGTAGTTGAACCAGTTCGTCAGAAACAGTTCCAAACCGATTCCCGAAACGAATAAAATCTCCTACTCCCCGGGTATACCTTATTTTACTTAGATTGTCTTTCTGAAGATCCAGTTGTACGAAAATATACCTGAAAAACAACGGCTCTACTTTTACCACTTTCTTCCCACGACTAATTTTATGGCAGTCAATAACTGGTAGAAAAGTAATATAGCCCTGATTTTTCAGGTTTTCTTCTGCTCGCCACTCTTGCTGTGGCTTGGTCATTAATACGTACCAGGGCATTTTCTCACCATTTGTTTGTAGGCACATAGCTATAATATCAAACACATTAAAAATATACCTTGATCTAGTGTCATTAAATAAGCGTAATTGCTGCCCTCACTTGTAACTTTATTATTATTTATTAGAGCCACTTTAAGGTAATGCCAATGCATTTCAACTATTTAAGCAAATGGTGAAACTGCGTTGCTTGATCCACCCTAAGATCAGGCTCACTCTAATCAATAACACATTTAGCTACATTATTGATTAATCTAGACACCCTATGTATGACTTGTATATCGTTGGATAGCCGCTATGACTAGAGCCCTGCCTAACCTGTTCATTATGACTTTATTTTACCAGGTGATAAGCAATTAGTTAGAATTTGGTGGAGCTAGGCGGGATCGAACCGCCGACCTCAACACTGCCAGTGTTGCGCTCTCCCAGCTGAGCTATAGCCCCAAATCAGGTTGCGAATTTTATGGGAAATTCGCTTTGGAGTCAAAGGGATTAACCACAGTGCTAGTAAATAAAACACCAAGCAAAAACACCAAGCAATTAGTAGTGCAAAATATTTGAAAGTATTAGCCCCCTCTTTAGAAAAGAGGGGTTGGGGGAGATTTGAAACTTTCTAAATCCCCCTCATTCCCCCTTTTTCAAAGGGGGAGGTGTCGCGTCTAACATATGATATTTATAACAAATTAATACTGTTATTGCTTAACATATATACGCAAACTCCAGCCCTACGCCCCTATAAACTCTATAGCCTTAGCTAACCGAAACAGGGTTTCCTCTTTTCCCAGCAATTCCAGCGTTATATCAATAGAAGGCGATTTACCATGCCCCGTCACCGCCAGACGCAATGGTTGACCAACTTTACCAAAGCCCACTTCGAGTTTCTCCACCGTCTCTTCAACTACCTGATGAATTGCCTCCGCACTCCAATTATCCAGGGTATCATAAGACTCTTTCAGGCTTTGCAGTACTTCAGCCGTCGCCGGTTTAAACTGTTTTTTCGCCTGCTTTGGGTTGTATTCGGTAATTTCTTCATAGAAATAGCGAATATCTTCTACTAGCTCCACCAGGGTAGCACAACGCTCCTGGTACACTTTCATGACCTCCACCAGATCCGGGCCATTACTAATATCCAGATTGGCCTGCTGAATGTAAAACCCTAACTCTTCAGCCAGCTCTTCAGGCGTCATTTGTTTCATATAGTATTGGTTGAGCCACTGTAGCTTCTCAACACTCAGGCTTGATGATGACTTGTTAATAGCATCAATATCAAACTTCTCAATCATTTCCTCAAGGCTAAAAACCTCCTGGTCACCATGGGACCATCCCAGGCGCACCAGGTAATTTATGACCGCTTCCCTAAGATAGCCATCATCCCGATATTGCATCACACTCACCGCATCCCGGCGTTTGGAGAGTTTTTTACCATCACTGCCATTAATCATTGGCACATGGGCATATTCGGGAATAGAAGCACCTAGTGCCTTTAAAATATTAATCTGCCTTGGGGTATTATTTAAATGATCATCCCCCCGAATGACATGACTGATATGCATATCCCAGTCATCTACTACTACGGTCAGGTTATAGGTTGGGTTTCCATCTGAGCGCTCAATTATCAGATCATCCAGTTCCTGGTTGCTGATCACGACTTTTCCGCGTACGTGATCGCTTATTTCAACGGCACCCTCTAATGGGTTCTTAAAACGCACAACCGTATCATCGGCTTCCGTTAACCCCTTTTCACGACAACAGGCATCGTATTTCGGCTTTTGTTTATTCGCCATCTGTTCTTCACGCATTTTATCCAGGCGTTCCCGAGAGCAGTTACAATAATAGGCATGCCCCTGATCGAGCAGTGTTTTAATTACTTCTTTATAACGGTCGTATCGATCGGTCTGGTAGATTGGCCCTTCATCATGTTCCAGTCCCAACCAGTTCATGCCCTCTAAAATGGCATCAACGGCTTCCTGGGTTGAGCGTTCTCGATCTGTATCTTCGATTCGCAGGATAAACTCCCCACCCATTTTTTTTGCATAAAGCCAGGAGAACAGGGCTGTTCTGCCCCCCCCTATGTGGAGATAACCGGTGGGACTGGGAGCGAATCGTGTGCGAACTTTCATGTGCTATTAACTTGTATGGTTGTTGTCAGGCGCGTATCTGACCAAAATTAACTGAAATTATCAACTGAATTGTTATAGCATAGCCTTAAAATGCAAATGAAATAAGGAGATCAAATCTCCCCAACCCTCTTTGCCCTCTTTGCCCTCTTTGCTAAAGAGGGGCTTACAATAACATTAAGATTCAGCTGACTTTGAAACCACTTCCTGAACAATTCCTGGACAAACTCAAACAATGGTCAGCTGAATTTGGCTTTTCCCAGCTGGCAGTTAGCCATGTCAATCTTAGCCAACACGAGGCCCACCTTGAGGAATGGCTCAACAACAACTATCAGGGTGAAATGGGCTATATGGCCAAACACGGCACTAAACGTAGCCGGCCAGATGAGTTGGAACCGGGAACACTGCGGGTTATTTCCGTACGCATGGACTACTTCCCTCCTGAGGCTGCATCGATACAAAAGGTGTTAAGCAATAAAAACCTCGGGCTTATTTCCCGCTATGCTACCGGACGCGATTACCACAAGCTCATTCGAAAACGCTTGCAGAAACTTGTGAATAAGATGCAGCAAGAAGTGGGCGAGTTTGGCTACCGGGTGTTCACCGATAGCGCCCCGGTGCTGGAAAAGGCACTGGCAGAAAACGCAGGCCTGGGCTGGATGGGCAAGCATACCAACCTTATTAATAGAAAAGCCGGCTCCTGGTTTTTCCTGGGGGAAATTTACACTGATTTACCCTTACCGGCTAACGAAGCCTTGCCTGAAAACCACTGTGGCACCTGCTCTGCCTGTATTGATATTTGCCCGACACAAGCCATAATTGCCCCCTACAAACTGGATGCCAGACGTTGTATTTCTTATTTAACCATCGAATTAAAAACCGCCATACCTGTAGAGTTTCGCAAAGCCATTGGCAACCGAATTTATGGTTGCGATGATTGCCAACTAGTCTGCCCCTGGAATCGTTTTTCCAGGCCCAGTGATGAGAAAGACTTTGAAGTTCGTCATGGGCTGGATGCGCCACAACTACTGGATTTATTCGCCTGGACTGAAGTCGAATTCCTGAAAAAAATGCAGGGTTCTCCCATCCGCAGAATTGGCTATATGCAATGGCTTAGGAATATTGCGGTGGCTTTGGGGAATGCACCTTATTCAATCGAGATACTTGAAGCCTTGAGGGCCAGACGAGTTGATGTTGATGTTGATGAGATGGTGCTGGAGCATATTGATTGGGCGCTGGAGGAATTAAGTCATAAGTCATAAGCCCGTAGGTCGTAAGGCACTTTGTTTGTTCATGCACTACAGCACTATTTGAATTAGCTTATTGAAAGTTAAACCTTATCTTACTGGCATTGACTCCGTCCAATGACAAGCATCCATCAACCTCTTAACTAAGGGACTTCAAAGGTAGAAACAACCTGCTTCCACTCGCATTCAAATAAATAAAACCAAACTGTTGATAAAAATGACTCACTTCCTCATTGATCACATCAACCACCATGGCATAAATAGCGACTTGCTTACTGACTGATAAAGTCCGCTTAACCCCATCCACCAGCAGCATCTTGCCAATACCATAACCCTGGGCCTGCTTACCCACCGCTAAACGCCCAATGAGAGCAGCAGGAACAGGGACTTTGGGTAATTTCTTAACGAGGTCTGATGGCAAATTCTTCAGCTCAACTGAAAGACTGCTTAATGAATAATAACCTAAAATAACATCTGGTTTTGTCGGCTCAACCACCACAAAAATCCGACTAATTCGCCTCTTTACATCCTGGCTAGCCTGCTTCTTAAGATATTTGTCGAGAGATGATTCACCACATCTAAAATCTGATTTTTTATGTGATTTATTGAGTGGTTCAATAACCAGCGATTTGTAAGCCATTATTTTGGCTTAACGCGATGCTCATACTCCATAATTGCATCCGTTAACTTTTCATTTACTTCAGGCGATGTTGATAAGGCATTATAGAAGGCTTCAGATTCTGCCACACCCAGGCTCATGACCTCATGCTCATAAATAGTCTCTTCCGCCCTGGCCAGGGCACTCCCTAAAATAAATTTACTAACACTTTGCCCTTTAAAACCCGCTGCGCGTTCTATCAATTGTTTTAGGGCACTATTCAACCGAAGATTAATACGCTCATCATTTGTAGTTGTGGCCATATTCCCTTCCCCATTCATTACTGCACTCAACAAAAATGTACGTCAAAACGGTGCCTTTGTCAATCCAGCTTCTTACTATCAACCTCCTTAAAATAAACCCCTTTCCTATAATTGATCAGTCCATTCGTAGACGAATCATGGTTAGCAACATCACCGGGCTGGACCAGATCCTGCTGAATCTGCCCCGCCAGCACCTTGCCATATTCCACCCCCCACTGATCAAAAGAGTTAATATTCCAGACAATACCCTGCACAAATACCTTATGTTCATACATTGCCATAATCGAGCCTAATGTTTTGGGGTTCAAGCGCTCAAAAATAATCGTATTAGTGGGTTTGTTACCCTCAAACACCTTATGCTCAATCGCCTCATCAATCTCTTCTGATGAGCTCCCTGCTGCCTGCATTTCTTTTAGCGCTTCGGTATATTTTTTACCCAGCATCAGGGCTTTAGTTTGTGCCAGGCAATTAGAAAACAACACCCTGTGATGCAGCCCTAATGGATTTTGGCTTAGCGCAGGAATCAAAAAATCGGCGGGGACCGGTTTGGTTCCCTGATGCAGAAGCTGGAAAAAGGCGTGCTGGCCGTTGGTGCCCGATTGCCCCCAGATAATTGGGCCGGTTAAGTAATTAACCCGCTGATTTTGTCGATCAATGGTTTTGCCATTGCTCTCCATATCTAATTGCTGTAAATAAGCCGGTAAGCGCTCCAGGTACTGACTGTAAGGCATAATCGCATGACTTTGTGCATCAAAAAAATTGTTATACCAGATACCCAGCATGGCCAGTATCACCGGCATATTTTCTTCCAATGGTGCGTTTTCAAAGTGCTGATCCATCTCATAGGCACCCTGGAGCATAGCTTCAAAATGATCCATGCCTATATAAAGGGCAATAGGTAAACCTATGGCTGACCAGAGAGAATAACGCCCCCCCACCCAGTCCCAAAATTCAAAAACATTCTCAGTATCGATACCAAATTTAGTAGTGGCTTCAAGATTCGTGCTGACCGCGACAAAATGCCGGGCAACAGCTGCCTCATTTCTCACCATATCCACAAACCATTTTCTGGCACTATGGGCATTTAACATAGTTTCCTGAGTGGTAAATGATTTTGATGAAACGATAAAAAGCGTCGTTTCTGGCTCTACCAGTTTCAGGGTTTCTACCAGATGCGTAGCATCCGCATTGGAGACAAAATGCGCTTTCAGCTCACGTTGAGCAAAAGGCTTCATCGCCTCACACACGACATGCGGGCCCAAATCAGAGCCCCCGATGCCAATATTGACAATACTTCTGATTCTACGCCCGTTATATCCTCGAAACCGCCCACTTCTCACCCGTTCTGAGAAGTCACGCATTTTTGCCAGCACTGCATTTACCTGTGGCATCACATCTTCGCCATTTACCATAACCGGTGTATTTGAGCGATTGCGCAGGGCAACATGCAGGGCGGGTCGAAATTCGGTGCAATTCATATTTTCACCGGCAACCATTTGATCGCGACTCTTTTCAATTTGCGCAAAGCGCGCTAAATCCATCAGCAGTTTAAAGGTTTCTTCTGTGATTCGATTTTTTGAGTAATCCAGTAATATGTCATTTAATCCCACAGAGAACTGCTGGAATCGGTCAGGATTGTCATTAAACAGATCTCGCATATGCACATGCGACGCGTCCTTAAAGTGTTTTTCTAGTGCTTTCCATTCCAATGAATCGGTTAAATTGCTCATTTTTACCCAATATTTTGATAGTTTTTTGTCGAGTATGGTAGAAGTTACCTGGCCCGAGCTAAGGAAAAGATTATTATACCTGAGAGTTTCATCAACTTTTCACGCCAAGAGTATGATTATTAATCAGTTTTATCAATGCCTCAATCAAATTTAACCCCCCATTAGCCTTTCATGTATAATGTCGCCCCTTGATTAAACTTACGGTAAAAGAATACACACATGGTTAGCACTGCTAATAATTCATCAAAATCAAATGATAAAAAGCTCCGCAAGCGGACTAATGATAAAAAACTTCGAGCACGGGTAAAACTGTTTGGCAACCTACTGGGCAATGTCATTAAAAACCTGGCCGGCACCCATGTATATGATGCGGTTGAAAAGCTACGTAAAGGCTATATCAGTTTACGTAAAACTGACAACCCCAAAAAACGCGCCCAGTTAATGGCGTTTATCGAAACCCTGGATGCGGACACCCTGACCCAGGTAGTGCGCGCTTTCAGCATTTACTTCAGCCTGATCAATATTGCCGAAGAAGATTATCAGCACCTTTTACGTCGTGAACAGGTATTTAATGGCAAATCACTGTGGCAGGGTTCATTTGATAACACTTTAGAGCAGTTTCGTTTAGAGGGTATGGACGCAACTCAAATACAGGATTTATTAGATCAACTCGCTTATATTCCTGTTTTTACCGCACACCCAACCGAATCTAAACGCCGTAGTGTGATGAATGCCCTACGCCGTATATTTTTATTAAACGACAAACTCAATGATATACGTGTTGGCAAAATTCAGTGTGCCGAATTAACCGTTGAGATGGAAACAGAAATTCAACAGTTATGGCGCACCAATGAAGTTCGCGAGCATAAGCCACAGGTACGTGATGAAATTAAAAATGGCATGTACTACTTCCGTACCAGTTTATTTAATGCGGTACCCCATATTTACCGTAATTTAGAGCGCAAAATAAATAAACACTACCCTGATAGCAGCATTACCGTGCCCAGTTTTTTACGCTTCGGTTCATGGATTGGCGGTGACCGTGATGGCAACCCGTTTGTAAAACCTGACACCACCGCCATGGCTCTGCGCATGCAAACCCAGGTGATATTGCAGGAGTATATTTACCGAGTAGTTGAGGTAAATAAACAACTCACCCACTCTATTGACCTGTGCAGCCCTACTAAATCCTTTATGGATAGCCTCGAAAAAGATGAAAACATTCGCTTCGAAGTGTATGCGGCATCACCCAATGCTTTCAGTAATGCACCTTATCGACGAAAACTGTCATTTATGCATTATCGGCTACAGCAGAACTTAGCTCAGGTAAACGCGCGTTTAGCCGGCCAAAATAATAAAGATAGCAGTGAAGACTTTGCTCAGGCTTACCCTTCAGAAAAAGAATTTATCGCCGACTTACAGCTTATTCGTAGCTCGTTAATCAGCCATAACGATGAAAACATCGCCAATGGTGATTTAAAAGACTTAATTCGTATGGCGGAAACCTTCGGCTTCTTCCTGCTTAAACTCGATATTCGCCAGGAATCAACCCGCCATTCCGATGCGGTGGCGGATATTATCAAACAAATTCCCTCAGCCCCAGATTACAATGAGCTGAATGAAGAACAGCGCCAGACGTTACTCTCTGAATACATCGAAAATCCACCCGCCTTAAGCCTGGATAAAAAGCAGATGGATGAGCTTAACCGCGAAACCCTGGATGTATTCGAACTAATTGCCAATATGCAGAGTGAGATTTCACCCAATGCCTTTGGTAATTATGTTATCTCCATGACTCACGCCGCCAGTCACGTACTGGAAGTCATGTGGTTAGGTACCTTAGCGGGCTTAACGGGTAAAAATGAAAACGGTGATCGTTTCTGCCAGATCAGTATTTCGCCCCTGTTCGAAACCATCGAAGATTTAGAACACATTGAAGACGTGCTAAAAACCCTGTTTGAAAATCCGGTTTATAACAATTTACTTAAAGCCTCGGGTAACCTGCAGGAAGCGATGCTGGGTTATTCTGATTCCTGTAAAGATGGGGGTATTATGGCCTCGTCGTGGAATTTATATGATGCACAACAAAAAGTAATTCGTCTCACCGATGCATTTGATATTGACTGTCGCTTATTCCACGGTCGTGGCGGTACCATCGGTCGCGGCGGCGGCCCAACCCACGATGCCATTTTGTCACAACCGGAAGGCACGGTTCACGGGCAAATTAAATTCACCGAGCAGGGTGAGGTGCTGTCTTATAAATACAGTAACCAGGAAACCGCTATTTATGAACTCACCATGGGTGTGTCTGGTTTAATGAAAGCCAGTAAGTCTATTGTGAATGAAAAGGCCAAACCCGCGAAAAGTGAGTACCTGAAAACCATGCAGGCGCTTACTAAAAATGGCGAAGACACTTATAGAGATTTAACCGACCGTACGGAAGGCTTCCTTGATTATTTCTATGAGACCACACCGGTCACTGAAATTGGCCTGATGAACATCGGCTCTCGCCCGTCTCACCGTAAAGCCAACCGCTCAAAAGACTCTATTCGCGCTATTCCGTGGGTATTTGGCTGGGCCCAGTCACGCACCACCCTGCCTGCCTGGTATGGCATTGGTACCGCATTAGCCAACTTTATTGATGACAGAGATGGAAACCTGAAACTGCTACAGGAAATGAATGCTAACTGGCCTTATTTCAAAGCTATGCTCAATAATACACAAATGGCTCTGCTAAAAGCAGACATGTCTACCGCAAAAGAATATTCAGAGCTTTGTGAAGATAAAGATGTGGAACAACGTGTTTCAAAGAAGATTTTCGATGAGTATCGACGCACAGTTGATAATATTCTGGCAATAACCTGTAATGAGCAATTGTTATCGGATAGCCCGACTCTGGCGCTATCTCTGCAACGCAGAGACCCATACCTTGACCCATTGAGCCACATTCAAATTCTAATGCTAAACCGCTACCGGGATGAAGCAGCTACGGAAAATGAACAGAATACCTGGATTAACCCGCTATTGCGTACGATTAATGCGGTTGCTGCGGGAATGCGGAATACGGGATAAAAAAGATAGTCGTAAGTCTTAAGTACAAAGCAGCCTCCCTTTGGGAAGGCTGCTTTGTAGTTGCCGTTGATTTTTTCTTTTGACTTACGACGACCTTTCAAGCTACCTGAACCGGTATCTGGTCACTGGTGTGGGTAATCTGGTTCTGCTCATTCAAATAAACCAGCTTAGGCTTAAAATTAGCCACTTCTTTTTTATCTAATTGAGCATAGCTACAGATAATAATTCGATCACCCGGATTGGCCTTATGTGCAGCAGCGCCATTCACAGAAATCATACCGCTGCCCTCTTCACCACGAATTGCATACGTGGTAAACCGGTTACCATTTGCCAGATTATATATTTGTATTTGTTCATACTCATGAATACCCGCCTCATCCAGAAGCTTTCCATCAATCGCACAGGAGCCTTCGTACTCCAACTCAGAAAGAGTAACGCGGGCTTGATGTAGCTTGGCTTTAAGCATTATCAGATGCATAGATATTCCTGTTCAAACTTTATAACCGACGAAAACGCTAATTATGATGGAATCAGGAGATTCTATCAAGTTTAGATAATGCTTATATTCCCGTTGCCTAACCGATTGAATAAATATTAATCAATTATCAGGTTATCAATTAACCTGACAGAGCCCAGCTTTGCAGCCCCTAGCACTAATCGATTACCTGCTTGAGCAGCCGGCATTTGCAGGCTTGTTCTGTCTCTAACCGATATATACTCCACTTCAAACCCGTCAGTTTGCAACGCCTTTATTGCCTGTGATTCTATATCAATCACCGACTGCTCCCCTTTAACAAGCTGCTTAGATACCCTCTGCAAAACCCGATACAGTTCAGGGGCAAGACGTCTCTGCTCCTCAGATAAACGCGAATTTCTTGAACTCATCGCAAGACCATCCACTTCGCGGTAAGTTGCTACCGATTTAATTTCAATGGGAATATTTAAATCCTCTACCATTTTTCTAACTAACAATAATTGCTGGTAGTCTTTTTCACCAAAAAATGCCACATCAGCTTGCACTAAATTAAACAACTTATTCACCACGGTCGACACGCCATCAAAATGTCCGGGACGATGTTCACCTTCTAGTTCCCTTGTTATTTCAGGTACACATATTTTGGTTGTTGCAGTTTGCCCATTTGGGTACATCATCTCACCATCTGGCAAAAACAACATATCGGTTTTAGCTGCTATAAGTTTTTGTTGATCAACCTCCCGTGTTATCGGATAAGCTGCAAAATCACTTGCCTCATTAAATTGCAAAGGGTTTACAAAAATACTAACAACCACTTTATCGCAAAGTAATTTGGCCTGATTGACCAGTTCAATATGCCCCGCATGCAAATGTCCCATGGTAGGAACCAGGCCAATACGCTGACCTTCTGCCTTCCATTTCTGTATCGTCATTTTTAATGGAATGATATTTTCTACAGTTTTCATATTGAAAGTGTTAAAAAGAAAAAAGGAGTTGTAGGGTGAATCCGTTTCGCTTGATCCACCCTACAATATTAATTAAACGTATGCTCATCGCCAGGAAACACAACGCCCTTAACTTCTTCAACATACTGCTCAACCGCCTGCTGAATTGAAGTTGCCTGCTGCATATAATTTTTAGAAAATTTGGGTACACGTCCGGCGGAAATCCCGAGTATGTCATACAGCACTAAAATCTGTCCGTCTGTTTGATTACCTGCGCCAATACCTATCACCGGAATAGTTGCCTGCTCTGTTATTTTTTTTGCAAGCGCATCAGGCACACATTCCAGCAATAATAAATCTGCACCCGCCTGCTCTAAAACACGGACATCATTGAGCATTTTTTCTGCCGTCGCCACATCACGTCCCTGCACTTTATACCCCCCAAGCTTGTGTACCCTTTGTGGTTGTAAACCTAAATGAGCACAGACGGGAATTCCTAACCGGGTTAAGGTTTCAACCAGCTCTTTCTGGTCAGCCCCACCTTCAAGCTTAACCATATTCGCACCACATTCTTTCATAAATCGTCCCGCATTTTCAACCGCCTGCTGGGTTGTTGCATCGGACATAAATGGCATATCCAGAATAAGCAAGGCACGTTTTACACCTCGCGACACCAACTTTCCGTGATAAATCATTTCATCCATGGTGACGGGAATAGTAGAGTCGAGCCCCTGAATAACCATACCCAGAGAATCACCCACTAATATAATATCGACACCCTCATTATCCAACAATTGGGCAAAACTCACATCATAGGCCGTAAGGCAGGCAATTTTTTCACCTCTTGCTTTCATAGCATGCAGTGTGTTAATCGTGACTTTATTATTTTTTTCAGGTTGTGTACTCATGTACAAGCCCATATTGTAGGGTGGATCAAGCGAAGCGGATCCACCGGGTGAGTTAGAACTATTGGTGGATCCGCTTCGCTTGATCCACCCTGCCGCTAAATTAATTCTGGTTGTGGGTTATAGTAATGCCTGCCACTGTTAATAGATTTTAAACGTTGTAACAATTGCTGATAATCATTTTCATTATTTGCAAAATCAATATCGGTTGCATTTACAATTAATAAAGGTGCATCAGTATAGTGATAGAAAAAATTTACATATGAATCAGACAACCTTTGCAAATAAGCAGCTTCAATTAATCGCTCGTGCTGAATACCACGATTTTCTATTCGCCCCAGCAACACCTCGACTGGTGCCTGTAGATAAATCACCAGATCTGGCTCCGGCACATCAATTGTTAATTGATCATACACCTGTTCATATAACTTTAGCTCATCCTCATCCAGGGTTAGCTCTGCAAATAAACGATCTTTCTCCATTAAAAAATCAGCAATGCGCACAGGATTGAACATATCTGCCTGGCGTATTTCCTGCATTTGTCTTGTTCGCTGTAACAGAAAAAACAATTGTGTAGATAAAGCTGCTGCTTTGGGATTTTCATAAAAGCGAGACATAAAGGGGTTTTCTGCTGCACCTTCAAGCAATAACTCACTGCCAAAACTATCTGCTAGTTTTTTTGCCAATGTTGTTTTACCCACTCCAATAGGGCCCTCAACAACAATAAACTCAGGCTTTTCCATTAAACTCACCCACTTTTTTTAATGCCTGAGCAGCTGTTTTTTCTACTAAAATTTTCAATGTTTTTTTACCTGGAATAATTAAATCCGATGAAATTTGTGAAAGTGGTAATAATACAAATTTTCTTTTTTCAATTTCACTATGAGGCACAATTAATCGCTCAGTATTTATTTGCTGATTACCATACAATAAAATATCTAAATCAATTGTACGTGCTCCCCATCGCTTCTCCCTGGTTCTGCCCTGTTCCTTTTCAATATTTTGCAAAGCATCTAATAACATTTCTGCATCAAGCGTTGTTTCTATTTCAAGCACCGCATTTAAATAATCATTTTGTGGTTCGTTATCTAATGTTAATGCTTTGCTTTGATAAATAGATGAACATTTTAACAACGTAGTTTCGGGTAATTTAGCAATTTTCTTCTTTGCAGCGTTAAGCTGCTGCAATGGTTGATTCAGGTTGCTACCAAGACCGATATAACACAGGGCCATGACTTTTGCTCATTAAATTAGACATATTAGTTTTGGTATATTAATTTTTTTGGGTGCTCTTTTTTTTACGCGGCCTGGCTTTAGCAGGTTTTAAAAGTATATCCAGATCCTGTGGAGGTAATGTTTGTATTCGTGTCCACCAGTCACAACTATCATCAGTCACTTCACCCGCCCTGCTTCTAATGCACATAAAATCATAGGCTGCTCGAAACTTTTTATGCATTAATAATGATTTTGCACGTCGACCATGACGAAATTTAAAGCGATGTTGTAATTGCCAGATTTCACGCACCACCATACTAAACCGTTTAGGAATAGAAATGGTTTTGACCTGTTGTGATAACACTATTGAACTGGCATTTTGCATGGCAATCGTACCGGGCTCACCTGACTGCTTTATTTCTTCAGACAGTTTATCAACCGTTCCCCATAACATGGCCGCAAACAAAAATGCCGGTGTTACGGGTTTACTCTGGTTAATTCGTAAATCCGTACTTTCAAGTGCCAGATGAATAAAGGCTTCGAATGTTTCACTACCTTGTTTTAATGCATCATCCGCGGGTTTAAATAAATACTGTAATAGATCATATTTGCGCAATAATTGCAGCGAAACCACACCTTTACCCGAATGAAACAGCTTTAAAACTTCATCAAATAAACGCGCTGGTGGAATATCAGCCAATAAATGTCCCAGTTCAAAAATGGGCTGTTCTGAGTCTGAGTGTATCGTAAAACCTAATTTTGCGGCAAAACGAATTGCCCGTAACATGCGTACTGGATCTTCACGGTAACGGGTTTGTGGATCCCCAATTAAGCGTAGTACCCTGTTTTTAATATCATCCATCGCCGAGGTGTAATCAACAATAGAATAGTCTGCTATATCATAATAGAGAGCATTAACGGTGAAGTCTCGCCGCCAAACATCATCCTCTAACTGGCCATAAACATTATCGCGTAATATCCGGCCACTATCATCATGGGCCCTGTCTAAATCGATGTTACTCTTATTTTCATCTATTTGTGAAGCCCTGAAGGTTGCAACTTCAATAATTTCTCGCCCGAAAAACACGTGTGCCAAACGAAAACGTCGGCCAATTAAACGGCTATTACTAAATAGTTTTTTAACATCTTCAGGGTGTGCATCAGTAGCTATATCAAAATCTTTTGGTGCATGCCCCAACAACAAATCACGTACTCCGCCCCCCACTAACATGGCGCGATATCCCGCTTTATGCAGGCGGTATAAAACCTTCAATGCAATATCATCAATATTATCCCGGGAAATAGAGTGTTCGGGACGAGGAATAATTGTGGCCTGGGTCATCTGGGTTATGGGTGGGGGTTATCTACAATATTTTAGTTAAAATAATTTTGTAGGATATTAACACAAGAACAGTTAAGTCTTAAGCCATAAGTCAAAAGCGGTTCCTCTCTGTGGGAGAGCCGGCTTTTGCTTCTGACTTACGACTTACGGCTTCATTCAAAGATCATAACCCCGCTCCTCATGAAGCACGATATCCAGACCTTCAATTTCTTCTTCTTCCGTCACACGAAGTCCGATTAACACATCAATCACTTTAAGAATTACCCAGGTTACAACGGCTGTAAATACAATAGTTGCAATTACACCAATAAATTGCACCTTAAGCTGACCCGCCATAGATTCTATGCCATCGGCAAAACCATATCCGCTAAAAACACCCAGGCTTGTTGCAGAAAAGACACCCGCCAGCAAAGTACCTAAAATGCCGCCAACACCATGAACAGGGAATACATCTAACGAATCATCTATTTTTAATACCCGCTTAATATACTGTGTAGCGGTAAAGCAGACGCCCCCCGCCAGTAAACCAATAATTAAAGCGCCACCAGGGCCCACAAAGCCAGAGGCCGGGGTAATCGTACCCAAACCCGCGACCATACCGGTTACAACACCTAAAGCACTGGGCTTACCAAAACGTATCCACTCTATTACCATCCAGGTCATGGCACCGGTAGCAGCAGAAATATGTGTTACCAGCATCGCCATGGATGCATTTCCATTAGCGGCTAGTGCGCTACCACCATTAAAGCCAAACCAGCCTACCCAGAGCATACCAGCCCCGGCAATCGTCATTGTCATATTGTGTGGCATCATGGCTGTTTCCGGGAAGCCACGGCGTGGCCCAATTACAATAGCCGAAACCAATGCGGCCACACCCGCGGTAATGTGTACAACTGTACCCCCAGCAAAATCATAGAGGCCCAGTTTGTAAAGCCAGCCATTCTCACTCCATACCCAATGTGTAACCGGGGCATAAACCAGTATCAGCCAGATTGCGCTAAATAATAACATCGCAGAAAATTTCATGCGTTCAGCAAAAGCACCAATAATTAACGCAGGAGTAATGATAGCAAAGGTCATTTGAAACAACATAAACAGTGACTCAGGTATTACACCCGACAGGGTTTCACGACCTATATCAGACATCATGGCCTTACTAAAATCACCCACAAAGCTATTTCCATCGCCAAACGCCAGGCTATAACCTAACATTAGCCAAAGAATAGAGACCACACCTGCTATAGAAAAGCACTGCATTAAAACAGACAATACATTTCGTGAACGTACCAGGCCGGCATAAAACATAGCAAGGCCGGGTAATGTCATAAATAACACCAGTGCAGTGGAGACCATAATCCAGCCCGTATCTGCACCATTCAAGGTATCTTCAGCAAACGCGCTAACCGGCAATAAAGCCAGAAGACCAGCCGCAAATAGATTTGTGTATGCTTTCTTCATCTTTAAATAATTCCCAAAACAAACTTGCTGTAACATTTTTTCTTAACCCGTAAACTCAATAGTTAGATTGCATCATCGCCAGATTCACCGGTTCTAATGCGAATAACCTGCTCAAGATCTGACACAAAAATTTTTCCATCACCAATTTTACCCGTATTGGCTGCGTCTCTGAGCGCATCAATCACCTGTTCGACCATATCGGCTTTAATCGCAATCTCAATTTTCACCTTAGGCAAAAAGTCCACCACATACTCAGCTCCTCGATATAATTCTGTGTGTCCTTTTTGTCTGCCAAAGCCCTTCACCTCAATTACAGTGATACCTTGAACACCTATTTGAGCGAGAGATTCTCGCACTTCATCTAGCTTAAACGGCTTGATGATTGCTGTTACCATTTTCATATTTTGCCCTTATTCTTATCAAATATGCTGAATGCACCAAAATATTACGATTATTGCACCATATGTACACAAATGCACCATTCGATTACGCTACTTAGTTGTATAATTAGCTAAATTTTGAATAAAAAGAGTTTTGCTAGATTAATCTAAACAGTAAAAAATTTACCCACAATTAGCCTAAGCCAGGTGCTGAAATATAAAGCGCCAAATAAGACCCAACTAATGAAAACAAAAAAACACAGAACTGAGATGACGATCACACATTAATATTGAAACAATTTAAGAATGTAATTAATTGCGTCATTTAATGAAACCTTAAGGAAAATTAGTCTAAAATACATCAATTCATAAATTACACATAAAACCACAACATAATGGTTTACTTGTTTATTACTTTTCTGGAGAAGTTTACGTGTTTAATCAGTTAAATAAATTCACTACTGTCATTGCTTTTTTGCTTATTACATTTTCCTCTCAATCATTTGCACAAAAAGCCCCTGATTTTTCTCTCGATGGAGACAGTGGCAAGGTTACATTATCAGACTATAAAAATAAGGTCGTCTATGTGGATTTCTGGGCCTCATGGTGTAAACCATGCAGAAAATCTTTTACCTTTATGAACGACATGCAAAATCGTTATGGTAAAAAAGGCTTCAAAATTATTGCCATCAATCTTGACAGTGAGCGCTCAGCCGCTAGCTCATTTCTAAAAAAGAACCCAGCTAAATTTACGATTGCCTATGACTCAAAAGGAAAAACACCTGACTTATATAAACTAAAAGTCATGCCTACTTCTTACCTGATTGATCGCAGAGGAAACCTGGTAAATGTACATAAGGGCTTTAAAGATAATCAAACTGCAAAACTCGAAAAGCTTATTGTTCAAACATTAAACAAGTAGTATTCACTTTATTAACCCGATGTTAACTGTTAATTACACCTGCACTTAACATCAGGGTTATTTATCATTCACTTTTAAAATATAGTTGATAAAAACTCACCACCAGTTCAAAACCATCGGTTAGTTATGTGAATGAAATTACAATAAAAATAAAAAACGATCACAGTGTAGGTCAGTTTACTGCCATGGCATGTCCATGTGAGATACTTCTTGATTCATTAGATAAAAAACTTATTCAACAGCTTACAAAACTGGCCTACTCAGAAGCGAAACGTATAGAAAAAAAATTCAGTCGTTACACCAATAACAATATTATTTACCAAATTAACAACTCAAATGGTGCAACCATTGAAACAGACGATGAAACAGCTTTAATGTTTGATTTCGCAAACCAATGTTATGAGTTAAGTGATGGCAAATTTGATATCACATCCGGTGTTCTAAGAAAAATATGGGGCTTTGATGGTAGCAATAAAATCCCATCTGAAGAAGAAGTTAATTTAATTAAAAAAAATATTGGCTGGAACAAAGTTAAATGGAAAAAAACAGATATTACACTACCCGCAAACATGGAAATCGACCTTGGCGGCATAGGCAAAGAGTATGCAGTTGACTCAACAGTAAAAATTTTAAATCAACAAACAGATAAAAGTTTCCTGGTAAATTTTGGTGGCGATATTGCCTGCCCTAAACCTAAAGATGATGGTTCTCCCTGGCATATTGGAGTAGATGACCCTGCTCACACAGGGGAAAAATCTGTTGGCCAAATCGCACTTTATCAGGGTGGACTGGCAACAAGCGGAGATACTCGGCGATTTTTATTAAAAGAAGGAAAGCGCTACAGCCATATACTTGATCCACACACGGGTTACCCGGTTCCCGATGCACCGCGTTCTGTTACTGTGATTGCAAACACCTGTATAGAAGCGGGAATGCTATCTACCTTTGCTATGTTGCAGGGTAAGGACGCCGCTGTTTTTTTAGATGCTCAGGAGGTTAAATACTGGTGTGTTACATAGAGTGGACCAGGCAAAGCGGGGCCAGCTTTATCACAACGAGTCACTTAACTCTCCGTTCGCTTAAACCTGGAAATTTGTCTGCGTTGTTTCTTGGTTGGCCGTTTGTCACTAAATGGTCTATTGGCATTTAAAATTTTCATCGACAGTGACAACGCCTGCCTTTTTTCTATACTTTCTTCACTTTCAACATATAACGCCTGAGCTTCCTGTGCAGGTCGACGTTGATTATTCAGTCCAAGAATGACCAGATGAAATTCAAACTGGCCTTTTGTAACACTAACTCGATCACCGACTTTTACATTCCTGGCCGGTTTAACCCGATCTCCATTTAAATGCGCCCTACCACCGGATATAGCTTCAGCGGCCAGCGCTCGTGTTTTAAAAAAACGTGCAGCCCATAACCATTTATCCAGTCGTTGTTGATCTTCACTACTCATTTTTAAAAAATTTTCTGAGCACGAAAATTAATGGCATAAAGAAGATAAACCAGAAAATAGAACCCAACAAATGACTTTTCTTAGGCTCTTGAGTAACTGCTTCAAATACAGCATCCTGTACCTCAATTTTCTGTAAATCTTCACCCTCTCCCTCAAGATGAATCGCTTCACCTTTATTTAATTCCTGATCCTGTGTTTCTGTTTCAATATCAATTGCGCCCTTCCTGACCTTAATAAATAATCCTTTACTGTTTACATCCAGGCTACCATCGCAGCCATATTGTTGTAAAACTCGAATCGCGTACTCCGTACCACGCACACCTACTGTAGCTAAAGGTGTATGCATTTCATAGATATCTTCAGCCAGTTTTCCAATACTACCTGATATTTTTTTAACACTGCCTTTAATCAGATAAATCACACTCCGATTACCGCCATGTAAAAGCTGATAATCTTCAATTAACATTTCACTATTGCAGCGCAAATCTATTTTTGCTTCATCTATCATATTTAAACGAATAAAGCCCTTTACCCCTGTGAATATTCTATCTCCAACATAAATTTCACTCCCGACTTCCAAATTTTGTTTTTTATTTTTTTTCGATATCGAAAAGGTTTTACCCCTTGCCTGTATAACCTGACCAACCGCATGTATTTTTTTTAAAACAACCGGTTTGTCAGATGATGGTTTATAAGTAGCAGGCTTTATATTTGTTGAAATTGCAGGCAGTTCAATTCGCGCACCCGGCAAAATTTTTGTTGCATCAGCACCGATGAATGCATGGGGGTTTATTCTGACCACTTTTTTAATTATACGTGGCCATTGAGTCTGCTGGTCAGGATATAAAACCTTAACAATACTGAATATACTTTGTCCTGGCTGGATATATAAGTAACGTTTTTGAGTATTGAATTTGCCTGTTGCACTGGCGTCGAACGAAAGCATCAAACACAATAGTAGTAACCCTGACAGGCTATATTTTAAAACAATGAATTTATTTAAATATTTATGCATTATTACAGCTTATTAATTTGTGCTTTTACTTTGTTAGTAACCACTAACCTGGTCAAATTATAGTAGTTGTGCGACCAATTAGCACATATATTTCGCTAGATATTAATTTATTAACTGACAAACTAAAACGCCCCCATTTGGGGGCGCTAATAATACAACCTGTATATTATTTATTTAGCATATCATTTACACGTTTAACATAAGCTGCCGGGTCTTCTAATTGACCACCTTCAGCCAACATCGCCTGATCAAACAGGATATGCGACCAGTTTTCAAACTTCTCCTGATCAGCCATACCTTTAAGTTGCTTAACCAACTCATGTTCCGGGTTAATTTCCAGAATTGGCTGACTAGGAGGAACCTCCTGGCCCGCTGCCCGCATTATTTGCTGCATTTGCATGCCCATATCATTTGAGTCGAGCACCAGACAGGATGGTGAATCGGTTAATCGATGAGTAATTCTAACTTCCTTAGTTTTATCAGCCAGCTTTTCTATCATAAGCTCAACCACACCTTTCATATCACCTTCAGCTTCTTTTTGAGCTTTCTTTTCTTCCTCATCTTCAAAGCTACCCAGATCCAGGTCACCTTTTGCAATATTTTGCAGCGGCTTACCTTCAAAATCTGTCAGATGTTGTACTAACCATTCATCTATACGGTCTGATAGTAATAATACCTCCAGGCCTTTGCGTTTAAACACCTCCAGATGAGGACTGTTTTTAGCTGATATATGGCTATCTGAAGTAATATAGTAAATCTGTTGCTGGTCTTCTTTCATGCGAGCAATATAGTCATCTAAAGAAACTGTTTGCTCCGCACTATCTGTCTCAGTCGTTGCAAAACGGAACAACTTAGCGACACGCTCTTTATTGGCAAAGTCCTCAATAGGGCCTTCTTTCATGACATTACCAAATGCTTGCCAAAAAGTAGCATATTGATCAACATCATTCTTGGCCATTTTTTCAAGCATACCCAGCACTTTTTTAACCGATGCTGATTTGATTTTATCAATGACTTTATTGTGCTGTAGAATTTCACGAGATACATTTAATGGCAGGTCATCCGAATCAACGACACCTTTAACAAAACGTAAATACTGAGGCATCAGGTGATCCGTGTCATCCATAATGAACACTCGTTTCACATATAGCTTAATACCTTGCTTACGATCACGTTCATACAGATCAAATGGCGCTCTTTGGGGTATAAATAGCAGTGAAGTATAGGCCTGAGTACCTTCTACTTTATTATGACTCCACTTCATTGGTTCTTCAAAGTCATGGGCTATGTGCTTATAAAATTCTTTATATTCTTCGTCTTTAACTTCGCTTTTCGCCCGTGTCCATAATGCTGAAGCCTTATTAACCACTTCATTTTCAGGTACAACAATTTCATCTTTAGCTTCTTCACCTTCTTCAGCCGGCTCTGGATCTTTAGGCATAGTAATTGGCAAAGAGATATGATCAGAATATGTGTGGATAACCGTTTTCAGGCGCCAGCTATCAAGAAACTCTTCTTCGCCATCACGTATATGCAGCGTAATTTCTGTACCACGTGTATCTTTTTCTATTGTTTCCAGGGTGTAACTACCTTCACCCTCAGATTCCCACAAAACAGCCTGATCTGAAGCTTGCCCTGCACGACGTGATTTAACAGTTACCTTATTTGCAACAATAAAGGTTGAGTAGAATCCAACACCGAATTGACCGATCATATGGGAATCTTTAACCTGGTCGCCGGTCAGTGAATCGAGATATTTCTTGGTGCCAGAATTCGCAATTGTGCCAATATTATCAACAATCTCTTCACGGGACATACCAATGCCATTATCAGAAATAGTTAATGTTTTAGCCTCTTTATCAAACTCAATATGAATATTAAGCTCAGTATCACCGGCATATAAATCATCATTTCCCAGTGCTTCAAAGCGTAACTTATCACAGGCATCCGATGCATTTGATATTAGTTCACGCAGGAAAATTTCTTTGCTTGAGTACAGGGAGTGAATCATTAACTTAAGCAGCTGCTTCACTTCTGCCTGAAATTCGAGGGTTTCTTTATAGGCTTCGACGCTCATTTGGGGACTCCGAAAATTAATTATAAAATCTGCCTCATCAGATGGGGGGGAGCGTAGCAAATTTCAACCCTTAAACCTAAATTAACAGGGGTTATTTCTACAGTATTTGACGTTTAAGCTGAATTGCCTGTAGCCTTTGCCTAATCACCGCTTTACGTGCTGCATTCTGCGTGATTTTCAATAAATGCAAATAGCGCTGATTCGCATCGTCATATAATTTTGCCTCAAACATACTTTCAGCAGCCCTGAAGGTCGCAGTGTGGTACCAGGGGTCATATACCCGATCCGGTGAACGAGCTGATTTCAAAAACAAAAATGCAGCCTGCTCATATTGTTTTAAACCATGATATGACTCCGCTTTCCAGAACATGAGTTCCCGGTTCAAACGCACATCATCGACCAGACTTTGCAACTGGTTAAATAATGCCAGTGAAATCTTATATTGCTCAACCGCCTGTAAATCAAATACCACCTGTAAATACTTTTCTGCCTGTAGAGATTCAATAGCTTCATTATTTAGCATACCACTCAGCACACTGGCACCCTGCTCAAATGACCCACTTAAAATCAAAACCCTTGCACGACGCAAATTCCAGTCAAACTGAGGCTGATCCTGTGGAGGCTGCTTAAGGTCAGCCATCAATGTCGCTGCGGCTTTAACATTTGAGCGTGACAGGTGGAAATCAATTAATCGATATCGCACTTCAGGCACCACATCTGAAATTTTAGAAATATAAGTAGACTCGGTAAATAAATGGTTAACCAGCTCTAATGGCTGCTGATTTATATCCATTAACTTAACCATTTGTTTCATCGCAAGTTCTCGATGCTGTGTCTCTATGGCTTTTATGGATAATACCGCAAATATTGATTTAGCGGTCAGCGGATCACTGTCAAACACATTGCTACCCAATGCATACCAGTTAACATCATTTCCTTTTAGTAGACCTTTTCTATTCGCGACTAAATTACCTTTTTGTAAATAAAGCCCCCATAAGGTATCCGCATTAATTTTAACGCCACCAATTCTAGTTAAAGAATCTGCGAGAGGCTTAGATTCATCAGAGAGCAATATCTCAAGTAGTAAAATCGCCTGATCAATATCATCCGCCGCAACGGCAGAAACCAGAGCAACATATTGAAACAGGTTTTTTCGCGAATCACCTTCATCTATACTGGCCAGAACTAGCTGCGCACTATCCAGTGCATTTAGAGGAGAAATCATCTTCGCATTTATTTTCGCCAGCAAGACCAACGCCTGAGCTTCTGGTTTTTTAATTTGCTTTAATAATGTAATCGCTTCATTATATTGTTCCAGTTGAATTAATAACTCCGCCTGTAACTGTAACCAGCTTACCCCATCTTCATTTTGCAGTTCACCATAATCTTGCTGGTATCGACGCATAGCAATTTGTGCATCTTTAACATGTGACTGGTCTAAATATATTTGAATAATTATACGACGCCATGCTGCATACGTATTGGCACGCACCAAACTACTGGCATTCCACAAAAGTTGTCGTGTTTTAGATAGTGCTGTTGAGTATTGTTTCAATTCAACTAATGCGTGCAACTGAGCTGTTAAAAACCAGTTTCTGTCTGTAGTGGCAACTTTAAAACTGGAAAGATTTTTTATTTGCTGACTAACACGCTGATCTATTGCTTTCCAGTGGTGCATGTATTTTAAGAGTGAGATACGTTTTTGTTCCCAGTAAAGCCAATCTACTGGATCTTCTTTATTATATTTTGGTTGTTCACGTTTGATATAGCTGAGTGCGAGACCAGGTGCATGCAAACTTACTAGCTCATCGATGTTTTTGAAGTGTAATTTTAACTGCGCCTGTGCTTTTTCTTCAATTTGATTCTGTTTATTCTCAGCATGCAAGGGCTGAATAAATATCAGAAACATAAAAAAAACAGGTTTTAAAATTTTCATATTAATCAGAATTACAAAATTTTTATAGGTGCTCCTTTAGGTGCACTGTGTAATTTAATACCTTTGAACCTAGAAAGGCCAGTTGAAAGTGCGTTTAGAGTGTAGGCTCTTGATGTGCATAGTGAATTCAAAAAATGGTCGTCACCTTATTGGTGATGAGCAGATTTTTGAATTTGCCAGGCGCGTCAAGAGATTACGCTATAAATGTGCGGTCAACTGATTTTTCTAGGTTGAAGCTTATCGTAAACCTCTGCGCACCTAAAGGAGCACCTACAATTGTTACATCGGTCTCAGTATAAAGATAAACTGAATAGCTACCACACCATTAAAAATTGCTCCTGCCCAATTTTATATATCCAGAGTAGGATACCGCACATCCTGTGCATACCATTAAAAATTGCTCCTGCATTTTTAAGATACCGCACATCCTGTGCATAAAAAAGGGTGCATAAGCACCCCTTTTTTTATTTACCATTAAAGCAAAAGCGGTTTACAACTTTTCTTTAATACGTGCAGCCTTACCAGTAAGACCACGCAGATAGTAAAGTTTAGCGCGACGTACTTTACCCTGGCGTTTAACTTCAATTTTGCCAATCATTGGGCTGTGTGTTTGAAAAACACGTTCAACACCCTCACCGTTCGAAATTTTACGAACCGTAAATGCTGAGTTCAAACCACGATTTCGCTTTGCAATCACAACACCTTCAAATGCCTGCAAACGTTCACGGTCGCCTTCTTTAACTTTTACCTGCACTACAACAGTATCGCCAGACGAAAATGCCGGGATATCTTTGCTCATCTGTTCCGCTTCAA